>Ga0157363_1001373_pt1 | contig 20165 bp, 16 predicted proteins | sample AttsexASBM1_FD_111477 | JGI IMG/M metagenome (GOLD analysis project Ga0157363, IMG submission 111477) | Fungus gardens microbial communities from leaf cutter ant in Ribeirão Preto, State of São Paulo, Brazil - Atta sexdens ASBM1 | ecosystem: Host-associated > Fungi > Mycelium > Unclassified ... | reverse complement strand
TTATTTCTGCGTACTTCTCTTGTCACTGAAGAGTGAAAGGCAGTTTGACTGAGGAAACCACTATTCTATGAAAGGCTTCAAAATCACTCTTGCTTGGCAAATCCTAATTGCACTGATTTTAGGTATTGTTGCCGGAAGCATCCTCCACAATGCACCAGATAGCCGCGATTGGCTGGTGGTCAATGTGTTAAAACCTGCGGGTGACATCTTCATTCATTTGATCAAAATGATTGTTATCCCGATCGTTGTTTCATCACTTATCGTCGGGATTGCCGGTGTCGGTGATGCAAAAAAATTAGGGCGCATTGGCCTTAAAACGATTATCTATTTTGAGGTGATCACCACCATTGCAATCGTGGTCGGTTTAACACTAGCCAATGTGTTCCACCCAGGAACTGGCATTGATATGTCTGCGTTAACCACGACTGATATCTCAAAATACGAAGCCACGACGCAACAAGTGCAGAACGGACCTCATAGCCTGGTGACCACTATCTTGTCGATCATTCCGCAAAACATTTTTGTCTCTTTTGCGAATGGCGATATGCTGGCGATTATCTTCTTCTCGGTATTATTTGGTTTAGGCTTGTCGTCGCTGCCTGCAGAACACCGTGATCCGCTGGTCTCTATTTTCCGTTCGATCTCAGAAACCATGTTTAAAGTCACCAACATGATCATGCGTTATGCCCCGGTCGGTGTTTTCGCGCTATTGACCGTGACTGTAGCTAATTTTGGTTTTGCTTCCCTCTATCCACTGGCGAAGCTGGTTGGACTAGTGTATGCCGCCATCTTACTGTTTGCCTTTGTTATCTTGGGCGGTGTCGCGAAGATTTGCAGTTTGAATATCTGGACACTGATGCGCCTACTGAAAGATGAGTTGATTCTGTCTTACTCTACCTCGAGTTCTGAGACCGTTCTTCCACGGATCATGGAGAAGATGGAAGCCTATGGTGCGCCGAAATCGATCACAAGCTTCGTGGTCCCGACGGGTTACTCCTTCAACTTAGATGGTTCGACGCTTTATCAAAGTATTGCGGCAATCTTTATCGCTCAACTCTACGGTATCGAGCTCTCTTTGACGCATCAGATTATTTTAGTCCTTACTTTGATGGTAACCTCTAAAGGAATTGCGGGTGTACCGGGCGTTTCCTTCGTGGTGCTGTTAGCAACACTGGGTAGCGTAGGGATCCCATTAGAAGGCTTAGCCTTTATTGCTGGGGTTGACCGTATTATGGATATGGCGCGTACCGCATTGAATGTGGTCGGTAATGCTCTAGCGGTATTAGTGATCTCTTGCTGGGAAAAACAGTTTGATGTGAATAAAGCACGGGCTTATGAGCAGCAAATGCTGGGGACGTCCCGCGCTAAATAACTGACTATTGATTACTGAACAATCGGGAGTGCATGATAGGGGAGATCCCCTTCATCACTCCCGTTTTTTTTGTCCACAATAAGGCTTAATTATGTCCCTCAATCTCCATCATCTCGTTACCGAAGGTCGCAATACCGCAAGTGAAAATATCGACCAGTTATCGACGGCCGAGATGCTAAAGGTTATTAACGACGAAGATAAAAAAGTCGCCCTCGCGGTTGAGGCAATTTTGCCTGAAATCACTCAAGCAGTAGAGGCGATCACCGCGGCTTTTGCACAAGGTGGACGGTTAATTTATAGCGGCGCGGGAACTTCTGGCCGACTCGGTATTCTAGATGCGAGTGAATGCCCACCAACGTTTGGGACTTCCCCTGAGCAAGTCATTGGATTGATTGCTGGCGGGCATAAGGCGATTTTACAAGCGGTTGAGAACGCCGAAGATAACGCCGAGCAAGGGGCAAAAGATTTACAGGCCATTAACTTTACTGCACAAGATATTTTAGTCGGTATCGCTGCCAGTGGTCGTACTCCTTACGTAATGGGGGCGCTAACTTGGGCAAAAGAGTGTGGGGCGGTTACCATTGCCATCAGTTGTAATTCACAAAGCCCCATGGCGGCGTCTGCTGATATTGCGCTTAGCGCCGTTGTCGGGCCTGAGGTAGTGAGCGGATCCTCTCGGTTGAAGGCTGGTACTGCACAAAAAATGATCCTAAATATGTTAACGACGGGGTCAATGATCCGCAGCGGAAAAGTGTTTGGGAATTTAATGGTAGACGTGGAAGCGACTAACCAGAAGCTGGTTGAACGGCAGAAAAATATCGTAATAGAAGCCACTGGTTGTGGGGGAGAGGAGGCTACAGCGGCCCTTGTGGCCTGTAACGGACAGTGTAAAACCGCCATACTGATGCTGTTGGCTGACTTAACCGCTCAGCAGGCGAAAGCCCTATTAACCGAGCATAAGGGCTTTATTCGCTCCGCACTGTTAGCCGCGGGAAATAAATAACGAAATGATTATATTTATCATTTAAAAAATCTATTACACTCTTAGCGTTTTCAACATGATAAGCGCTAAGGGCGCTGTTTGGCGGTCCACTGCGCAATAACAGAGGTAATGATTATGCAACGCAATTCTCTTTTCCGTCCCCTATTATTGGTGACAGCACTCTTTTCAGCCGGAGCCTTTGCCGAGGAAGGACAGGTTCTCACTCAGCCAATATCGAAAGGCCTTTACGAGCTGGCTTATGGACAATCCTCACAGCAACTTTATGTCGCCAGTGCCGGCAGCCGACAAGAAACCGGCGGTGCAGTGTATGTGCTTAATCCACAAAGTTTGAAGACTGAGCAGGTAATTAAAGAACCCCTTAAGCCATTCGGCGTAGCCATCGATAATACCCAGCATATTCTTTATACCGGCAACACCCGCGATGGATCGATCACTGCGATTGACTTACAAACTAAGAAAATCATCGCTCAACAAGTGGTAGAAACCCGTCAACGTACTGAGTCGTTCAGGCCACCACAAATTCGTGAGATTGCGGTCGATCCCACCACACATCAAGTTTATGCGACGGGTGTCGGAGCTGATAGCGTGGTGTGGGTACTCGACGGTAAATCACTAAAAGTGATCAAAACCATTACAGGCGTGGGAAAAATGGCGACGGGTCTGGCTTTAGATGCCTCACAGCATGCGCTGTACCTCTCCAATGCCGATGCAGAATGGATTCAAATCGATACGCAACATAACAGCATTGTAAAACGATCTAAGTTGGACTTACCGGGTGAACATATGTTGTTAAATGTTAGCTTGGATACCGCTGGTCATCGTGCCTTCATTGCGGATTTTAAACAGCCGCAAGTTGTGGTCATTGATACCCAAACGAATAAAGTTTTAACCAGCATTAAGGTTCCAGAATCCTTGGGTGTCCTGTTCAATGCGCAGCGCCAAGAGCTGTATGTGACGCACCGTAAAGCCGGTACTGTTAGCATTGTCGACACGAAAACCTATCAGGTTAAACGTACCGTTAAGACGGATGGTATGCCAAATAGCTTAGCACTCTCCGATAAGGGAGATGTCCTGTATGTTAGCGTTAAGCAACCCTCTTCTCGTGAAAAAGAGGCGACGCAACCAGATACTGTTTTACGTATCACATTGTAATGAAAAAGGCCTCATAGAGAGGCCTTTCCTCCGTTATCACTCTTTGAACAAGAGTGATAACTTCCCGCCAGGTTCAGCCAATTTAGCTAGCTTCTTCTCGTTAACGGTTTTACGTTGTCCTAACTGCGACAAAGTTGGAGAGTCTGTTTTATCGGTAGAATGTTGACTCCCTTGAGCGGCAACTAAGCGTGTGGCGGCTTGCTGCAGATAAGTCATATAGCCAGTTTTTGTCGATAGTTGCTGAGTATCGACAGGCTGCTGAGAACGCAGCCAACTACCTAGGTAGAACTCTAAGAATGGTGGTGCTTGATCAGGTTTATCATAGGCGATGCCACGTAAGAAATAGACAACTGACCGATAAGGATCGTTCTGCATGGCTTGTAAACTGACCTGATGAGGTAACTGAGCAGGGGTGACTGGCTGTCCTTGTGGATCTTCAAGCCAGGTCAAATGCTGTTGTTGCATCGTTTTCCAGAAGAGATCCATCGACGCTAGATGACTAAAGTCGTTAGTTATACGGACCACGAATGGAAAATCCTGATTATTAGCGAACGCTCGAAAGGTCGATACGGTGTGGTGGCCATCGGTGAGGTAAATATGCTGGTCCGGTGCAATGACGGCGCTTTTTACATCCTCTGCGTCAGTACCGGGAGCCACCAGGCAGCTAAAGCTAGTCGGTTGGGCGAGAGATGATTGGTTATCGAAAGTTTTAACACCTTTCGCTCCTATATCTTCGCAGTATTCATCGAATAACTCCTGATGATCGCTTTGTAATTTGGCGACTTTATAATTTACTTCGTCATCACCAATCGCCGGTTGTGTGGGCCGAATCTGACTGACGTTAAGGGTTTTGATCGTCTGGGCAAAAGAGAAGTGACTGCACGAAAAGCCCACTGTGATTAACGAAGCAACTAGAACCGGAGTAACGCGTTTCATTATCTTCTTCCTCATTAGGGGATAAAAAAGGTGAGATATCTCACCTTTCCTTTATCATTCACGAGTCTGAGGCATCAGTGATAATGTCACGATGGGACTTATCCTTGAGGATCATCTCAAAACTATGAAGACGCTTATAGATTGACATCAATTCAACTAACGTGGACCACGAATTGATCAAGTATTGGAACGATGACCGCACTTGGTCAAACACGTTAGAGATTTGGTTCATTAATCCTAAGGTGATCGTCCCAGCAACAATCGCGGGGAAGAGAACGAATAAGCCAAAAATATTGTCGACTTGTAGATAGAGAATACGGGTAATATTGAAATAGAGATAATGGAAGTAGAGACGAAAATAGTTATAGCGCACCTGATTATAAAGCGCTTTCACTGTCGGTGGCGTCGCCCGATTTGCATCATCTTCACCATAGACTAACTCTTTACGATAGGCCGCTTCTACGCGTTGATTTTTAAAGGAGAGTCCCGGAAGTTTTATGCCAACTACCGCTAACAAAGCTGTCCCAAATAGCGACCAAACAATGGCAATAATCACCAGCGCATAGGGGATATCGCCGATAATCGGCACCGATTTAACGTGTACGGAGAGTTGTGCCAGGATGGGTAGAAACGCGATCAACGTCATAATTGCTTGCAATAAGCTCACGCCCCAGCTTTCTAAGGTATCAGCGAAACGCATCGTATCTTCTTGCACCCGCTGAGAGGCGCCTTCAACATGCCGCAATTTACCCCAATTCGCCATAAAGAAGTTATTCATCGCGGTACGCCAACGAAATACCCAATGGCTGACGAAGAAATTATTCAATACACCGACCACTACGGCGACTAAAGCAATACCAAGAAACGCGTAAATTTGCTGATAAAAATCTTCAATTTTTACCGACCCAGCTTTACCAAGGGCTTTTTGGATAAGGTCGCCAAAGGGAGCATACCAGGCATTAATTGCAACCCCAACTTGTACACTAAACCACGTTGAAAAAATGATGAGAGCCAATCCCCAAACGGACCAGCGTTGCCAAGGATGGTTATCAATCAAACGCCATACCACGGCAAAGAGCGTTACGGCGGCCCAGAAATAGAGATAGAACCAGAGGTAACTGAGTTGCCAGAACCGCGCGACGGTTGTCGGTAACGGTGCGAGAAACCCCTTGGCGAGTGACGGAAAATGGGCTGGCAGCTGTGCGGCGACACCGAACCAAAATAGGACCACGACCAAACTCCAAATGGCTGCACTAGTGAAAAAGAGCAGTGGGCGTGGGAAATAACACTTAAACATGATAACTCCCTGAAAATTTACTCCTACGACGACTATACTAGTTTAACCGACTGGAGAAAGAACTTACTGGCGATTTAAAAACATATTCCGATGACAAGATGTTAAATCTAGTCACAAAAAATAAGTAGATATGATTTTTGATGTTACTCAACTGTGTTACAATTTACTTGTTACCGGTAACCATCCTATAAAAACTTGACAGTGTTACCGAACAAGACCGTCACGCTATCTTCCAATTTTTCATGCTGCATTATTTGCAGTATTAAGGCAATGTCATGTCAGAACAAAAAAACGGCCAGTCTCGCCGTGATTTTCTGCTGAGAACTATCGCTATCGCGCCAGCCATGGCTGTCGGGACAGCAGGAATAGGGGCACTTGAAAGTCGAAGTGTCTTAGCCGCAGATAACACTGGCTCAGCCCACTCACAGGCAAGGGATTACCAGCCCTCTTGGTTTACAGCTGAAGAGTTCGCATTTATTACGGCTGCGGTAACGCAACTGATCCCGAAAGATGAGCGTGGCCCAGGCGCTTTGGAAGCAGGTGTTCCTGAGTATATCGATCGCCAAATGAATACCCCCTATGCTACTGGCTCAAACTGGTACATGCAGGGGCCCTTCACTCCCGATGTGGAGAAAGAGTTTGGCTATCAGCTGCCTTTAGTCCCGCAGCAAATTTATCGACTGGGGATTGCCGAAGCGAATCACCAAAGCCAGCAGCAATACGGTAAGATCTTTGCGGATCTCAGCGCAGCGCAACAAATTGAATTTCTTAAAGCCTTAGAAAGCGGCAAAGTGAACTTTCAACAGCTGCCGTCAAAAACCTTCTTCTCATTCCTACTACAAAATACCCGCGAAGGCTTCTTCAGCGACCCTATTCATGGTGGAAACCAAGGATTGGTGGGATGGAAATTAATTAATTTCCCAGGCGCGCGTGCAGACTTTATGGATTGGGTGGAGCGCGGTGAACGCTATCCATTACCACCAGTATCGATTCGGGGTGAGAGAAGTTAATTATGGCTAATGAACAGAAAAAAGTAGATGCGGTAATCGTCGGCTTCGGTTGGGCGGGAGCGATTATGGCTAAAGAATTAACCGAAGCAGGCCTAAACGTGGTCGCACTGGAGCGTGGTCCACATCGTGATACCTATCCCGATGGCGCTTATCCACAATCGATAGACGAATTGACTTATAACGTTCGTAAAAAACTTTTCCAAGACCTATCAAAAAGTACCGTCACTATTCGTCACAATCCTTCGCAAACTGCTGTGCCTTATCGTCAGCTGGCCGCGTTCTTACCCGGTACGGGAACGGGTGGCGCAGGATTACACTGGTCCGGCGTTCATTTTCGGGTCGACCCTGCAGAATTACGCCTGCGTAGCCATTACGAAGAGCGTTATGGTAAAAACTTTATCCCTGAAGGCATGACGATCCAAGATTTTGGTGTGACTTACGACGAGCTCGAACCCTTCTTTGATCAATCAGAAAAAGTCTTTGGTACCTCAGGTACCGCCTGGTCGATCAAAGGTAACGTCGTGGGGAAAGATAAAGGGGGTAACCCTTTTGCGGGGGATCGTTCGCAAGATTTTCCACTGCCCGCCCAGAAAAGAACTTATTCGGCTCAACTATTTTATAAAGCTGCCGAAGCGGTCGGTTATCATCCCTATGACATGCCTTCAGCAAATACCTCTGGGCCTTACACCAACACTTACGGTGCGCAAATGGGGCCTTGTAACTTCTGTGGTTATTGCAGTGGTTATGCCTGTTACATGTACTCTAAAGCTTCGCCTAACGTCAATATTTTACCTGCGCTTCGCCAAGAGCCTAAATTTGAGCTGCGTAACGACTCCTATGTCCTGAAAGTTAACCTGACCGACGATAAAAAGCGCGCAACAGGTGTCACTTATGTGGATGCACAAGGTCGTGAACAGATTCAACCTGCTGATTTAGTGATTCTTTCTGCATTCCAATTCCATAACGTTCACTTGATGTTACTGTCTGGTATTGGTAAGCCCTATAACCCGATCACTAATGAAGGGGTGGTAGGTCGTAATTTTGCTTATCAAAACATGTCGACCCTTAAAGCCTTATTCGATAAAAACACGACAACCAATCCGTTTATCGGTGCTGGCGGTGCAGGGGTCGCTATTGATGACTTTAATGCTGATAACTTCGACCATGGGCCACACGGTTTTGTCGGCGGATCGCCTTTCTGGGTAAACCAAGCAGGCGTGAAACCGATTTCTGGGCTTCCCGTGCCAGCGGGTACCCCAGCATGGGGAAGCGAGTGGAAAGCCGCTGTCGCGGACACTTACACTCACCATGTCTCAATGGATGCCCATGGTGCCCACCAGTCATACCGCAATAACTATTTAGACCTCGACCCTAACTATAAAGATATCCATGGGCAGCCGCTGCTTCGCATGACCTTTGATTGGCAAGAGAATGACATCAAAATGGCCCAATTTATGGTGTCTAAGATGCATAAAATTGCCGAAGCCATGAACCCGAAAGCGATCTTAGGTGCAGCGAAAAAAGAGGGGGCGCATTTCGATACCACCTCTTACCAGACAACCCATATGAATGGTGGCGCTATCATGGGTGAAGACCCGTCGACCAGTGCCATCAACCGTTACTTGCAAAGCTGGGATGTGCATAACGTCTTCGTCCCGGGCGCCTCAGCGTTCCCACAAGGACTTGGTTATAACCCAACTGGATTGGTGGCTGCCCTGACCTATTGGTCAGCGAAAACCATTCGTGAGGTCTATCTCAAGAACCCAGGCCCGCTGGTTCAGGCATAAGGAGAGGCGAATGAAAAAGACATTTTTAACGTTAGTGTTAGCGTTCGTTTCTTTTGGTGCGTTAGCTGAAAGCTCGGCTGAGCTAGTGAAACGAGGTGAGTACTTAGCGCGAGCCGGTGACTGTGTTGCTTGTCATACTGCGAAAGGGGGTAAACCTTTTGCCGGTGGACTGGCGATGGCAACGCCGATTGGTACGATTTACAGTACGAATATCACGCCAGACAAGCAGACGGGGATTGGTGATTACAGCTATGACGACTTTCAGAAGGCTGTTCGTCAAGGGATAGCTAAAACCGGTGATACACTTTATCCGGCTATGCCTTATCCTTCCTATGCAGTGGTGAGCGATGAAGATATGCATGCGCTGTATGCTTACTTCATGCAGGGCGTTCCGGCCGTCGATCAAGCGAATAAAGCGACCGACATTCCGTGGCCGCTGTCGATGCGTTGGCCGCTTGCGATCTGGCGTAAGATGTTTGCACCGGAAGTGAAAGCTTTTGAGCCTACCTCTCAGGATGACGCAAGCATTAATCGTGGTCGTTATTTGGTTGAAGGCTTAGCGCACTGCGGTGCTTGCCACACACCACGTAGCATCACCATGCAAGAGAAAGTGCTGAATGGACAAGATAACACTACGTATCTTGCTGGTAGCAGCTCGCCGATTGATGGATGGACTGCTAGCAACTTGCGCGGTGACAACCGTGACGGGCTGGGGCGCTGGAGTCAGCAAGATCTTGAGCAATTCCTCCGTTATGGTCGCAATGACCAAACCGCTGTCTTTGGGGGGATGACCGATGTTGTTGAGCATAGTCTTCAATATCTGACGGATGCGGATATCACTGCCATTGCACGCTACTTGAAAACCTTGGCTCCGCAAGATCCTAATCAAAAACCCTTTACTGCCGACGATACTGTTGCGAAGGCGCTATGGAAAGGTAATGATCAGCAACCGGGAGCCAGTGAATATGTTGATAGCTGTGCGGCTTGCCACAAGACTGATGGGACAGGCTACAAGCGCTTCTTCCCACAGTTGAAAGGTAATCCAGTTATCTTAGCTGAGGATCCTACTTCGCTGATTCATATCATCTTAACTGGTGCACGTTTACCGGCAGTGGCAGGGGCACCTTCCTCGATCACTATGCCTGCTTTTGGCTGGCGGATGAATGATCAGCAGGTCGCCGACTTGGTTAACTTCGTGCGCAGTAGTTGGGGGAATACCCAATCATCAACGGTATCTGCCAGTGATGTTGCGAAGATCCGTAAACAAGATGATGTAAAAGGTCAGCTAGGAAGCCCTAGTATTGAAACCTTAGAAAAACGCCAATAACCGTTTTTCAATTAGAACAACGCGGTAATCCTAAGGGTTACCGCGTTTTTTTTAAATATCTTCGAGATCTTTCCCGCGAGTGGTTGGACCATAAATGGAAACTGATAACACGACCATTAGCATACTAAAGACGATAAATAATACGACGGCGCTACTACCCGCTGATGTCAAAATAACACCAATCAGCAGGCTACTCAGGGCGGTGGAAAGGCGGCTAAAGGAGTAGCAGAAACCGACCGCGCGAGCGCGGATAGCCGTTGGGAAGATCTCTGTTTGATATGCGTGGTAGCTATAGGTTAACCAAGCATTAGAATAGGTGATCAGAAAACCACAAACGATCATCAGCCAAGGCTGGTTGGTTAAGGCGAAGCCTGTTCCACAAATTACTGTCATCAATGACGCCGCAACAATCTGCCATTTGTTTTCGAATTTATCGGCATAAAGTGAGCAAAGTAGTGATCCTAAGGGATAGGCTAACGTAATCAAAAAAGCGTAGCCTAGGCTGTGTGATAGGGAAGCTCCCTTCCCGGACAGCAGAGTGGGTAGCCAGTTACCAAAACCAAAAAAGCCAATGGCTTGAAAGAAATTCATCACCATCAACATAAGTGTGCGTTTACGCCATTTTGCAGACCAAATATCGCGAAACTTTCCTTTGGGTTTACTTTGAGAAGAGGGAAAAGGCAGCTCGGTATTTATCGCAGCGCCGCAGCGTTTCTCCATATCCATCATAATACGATGAGCCGCTTGAACCTGATTTTTCTCCATCAACCAACGTGGCGATTCAGGAAGTTGTCGTCTGATCAGCCATACAATGAGTGAACATAGCGCGCCGATAATAATGACCCAACGCCATCCTGCCATACCCAACCATTGCTGAGGAATAAGCCACCATGAGAGTAGTGCAACGGCAGGCACTGAGAGAAATTGCACAAAGAAAGCGAAAGCGAAGGCTTTACTCCGTAGGCGAGCAGGAGTCCACTCCGCGAGATAAGTATCGATGGTCACTAGCTCAACGCCAAGTCCAATCCCGACTAAAAAACGACATAACAATATTCCTTCGCTACTTTGTTGAAATGCCATGAGTAGCGAGAAAAAGCCATACCAACCAAGTGCGAACATAAAGGTTAATCGTCGCCCATAGCGGTCAGCGAACGGCGCGAGGAGACTTGCGCCAACGAATAAGCCAAGAAAGGTGACGGAGGCGAAAGCGGCCTGATCGGAGATCCCAAAAAGCCCCTCTTGGCCCACATGAAAAATATGATCTGCGACCAATCCGCTACTGATGTAACCGGTTTCAAATAGGTCAAAGAGTTCAAAAAAACCGCCGAGGGCTAAAAGGCTAATAAAGATCCAGAGCGGACGCGAAGTAGGTAGCGCATCAATACGGGCGGCGATGGTGGAGGGTGGTGGTACAGCATAATCAACAGTCATTAGCAGGTTTCCATTCACAATCTGTTTGCAGTAAAGATTATTTTTTTAATTAGGATGAGTTCCCATGTTTATCCAGCATAAAGTAAGTTGACCTGCAGGATCAGTAATTTCTGTAGGATAATGATAAAAAAAAACCACCCGAGAAAGGGTGGTTTTCAAGAAGGGAGTTAGTAATTAGAAACTATAACCCGCAACGAGGTAATAACCCCAGCCAGTATTATTGGTGCGCGAGCCGCCCAGATCAGCACTACCTTCCCATTGGCCGCCGTTATGGAAGTAACGGGCGACGAAAGAGTAATGCCAATGCGCATAGCTCAGGGCTAAGATATGGCTAGAAGCGATAGAGTTTTTGGTCCGCACGGTACTGTTATTACCGAGATCAGAGCCCCAATCAAAGTTAGTAAAACCAATATAGGCTAAGTTACCGCCCCAAAGTGTTGTGATCGGGTACATATACTTCACTTTAAAACGATAGCCGTCCCAGCTATCTTCATTATCTGCGCCGTAGTTTTCCCATTGGTACTTAGCATAAACGTTTAATGAAAGTGAGAGTTTCGTGCCAGTGTCGATATCAGTCCCTAATCCCATGTACCAAGTGTTTTGGCGATTTTTATCGTTAGGGCCCATATCATAGATATAGTTGTTGGCGAAATACCACTGTTTGATCGGGCCGATACTGAGATCAGTATCAGTTAACTTATCAATGGAGAAGCGGGGTTCGATTTCCATGAAGAGTGGCGAGCCTTTGCCTTTATCCCAGATACCGACATCGTTTGCGTTCCCGACGCCAAAAAATTTAGGAACATCGACATAACCGTAAAAATCGAACCAATCTTTATGGGCAAAGGCCTCATATTCTAGGTAGATATCGTTATTAGGATGAGGGCCAAACCTTGTGTGGTAGCTGCCCACAACGTTGACACTTTGGTGCCACCAATCTGAAAGGTATTCAGAAGAATCGTCTGCCCAAGCGGAGGTTGCTACGGTCGTGGCTAATGCTGTGGCGGCTATCAGTGATTTATATTTCATTATTATTTGCTCATCGAGGATGTAAAACGCGAAAAATTGAGTCCCACAAGATCGTAACAGTCAGTAAAAAATCAATACTCTGTTTGTCGGCAGGGATTTTACCCTTAAAAAGGGGCCTTTGCGGCACTATAAAAAAATTATAATGTGATTAAGATCACAATTTTCATCTATGGCATTGAACTAATTATCAATTTTTTACTACGCGGTGAATAAATAGACAAGAGTCGTTTAACGATAAGGGATACTCGTCGATTGTGGGGTTAAGCCATGTTAATATTTAAAAAAATGAACAATTAATCGGTTGATCGCTAACCTCTTTCGAAGAGTAGTGCTTGATTACATCTCATTAGATCGCATGTTTGCCTTAAAGGATGCCATTTATGACAAATGCTGAATCTGAATCGTCTTCATTACGTGAAGACCGATTTGAACTTGCATCAATATTGCGAACATTCCAAAAGCAGCAACAGGCTTTAGTGTTAGCCTCTTTGGATGATGACAAGCAAAACTTTACCTTGGTTAGGATGGAAGGGAGTCGTATCCGCCTATTGCCGAACTTTGCGAATGCCTGTGCGGTGTCGCCCTTAACGCTGGTGGCGGAAGGTAGTGAAGCGAAAATCATCTTTAGCATCACTAATGTGATGGAAGTCGAGCAGCAAGGTCAGCAGCAGTGGTTAGCGGAGCTTGTACCTACGTTTTCTTATATCCAGCGTCGCCTTAATTTACGCGTACCGGTACCGTTAAAACAAGCCTTTTCGATTGCTATTCATCTGCCTGGCCACGTGGAATTGCACCGTTTTTTTGTCGATAATTTTTCCACCGGTGGCATAGGCATTTATAGCCGTGGACTGCCGAATTCAGCGTTTAAAGAAGGGGCTGTCTTTAAAAAAGCCGACTTAAATCTTGGGGAGTATGGGGAGTATAAGGTCAATGTTGAAGTGATCTCTATCAACCCGGTTGAAGAGCCTTTAGCAGAGCATCCAGAATTTACTCATCGTATTTCAATGCGTTTTTTAAATCTATCGCTGATTACCCAGCGGACTTTTAACAAAATTGCCTATACCTTTGAGGTAAACTTCAACCGTAAACGTTAAGTCATGAGTATGAATTTTCTTAATTTTAAGGTATTAATGACTCATCAACCATTCATTTTCTAAACTTAGAAGACGATCGACGTTATGGGGGTGTTAATGCAGCTTGAAACAGAACGTTTACGCTTACGGCAGTGGCAGACCTCCGATTTGATCCCTTTTCAAGAAATGAACCAAGATCCGGAAGTGATGCGTTTTTTTATGAATCCATTAAGCGCCGCACAAAGTGATGAACTGGCGAAAAAATTTCGGCTCATCATTCAGCGTAAAGGCTGGGGATTTTGGGCCGTTGAGTTGAAATCGACGGCCCAATTTATCGGCTTTTGTGGTCTTCATGAGCAACCTAATAAATTCTCTTTTTCTCCTTGTGTCGAAATTGGCTGGCGCTTTTCGTCGTCATATTGGTCACAGGGTTTGGCGACAGAGGCAGCTGAACGGGTGTTGCAATTTGCTTTTGAGAGCTTGAGCTTACAGCAAGTGGTAGCATTTACCTCTGTTCATAACTATCGCTCTGAGCGCTTAATGCAGCGATTGAATATGACTCGGCAACGTACTTTTATACATCCTCATATTCCAGCAGAGCATCCCTTAGCTGAACATCTCCTTTACGCGCTACAGCGTTCAGACTTTTTATTGCCCTGAGACAAAGTATTAACTTAAAAGAGCCGATTCTGGCGATCTATCTCACGTTTTACCGATAATCATCTTGAGGCACACTGTCGACTCTGACAGATTGCCTCAAGTGGGGTAAAGGAGCGAGATGAAGATTGTCAAAATATTGAACAATAATGTTGTGATTGTTCAACAAGGCTCAAAGGATGAGCAGATTATGATGGGTCGAGGTATCGCCTTCAATAAACGTTGTGGCGACAGTATCGATCGCAGCAAAATTGAGAAGATCTTCGCACGGCAAAATAATCCCTTATTTGATCATTTTGTCGAGCTGATTCAGCAAATCCCGCTCAGTGTATTACTTGCTTGTGATCGGATCGTCACTTATGCCCGCCAGCAGCTCGGACCTTTACAAGAGAGCCTCTTTATCTCACTGGCCGATCACTGCTTCGGCGCGTTAGAACGAAAACGAAACGGTACTATCATCCATAATCGCCTGTTATGGGAGACTCAACATCTCTACCCCGAAGAATATCAAGTTGCTGTGATGGCGTTAAAGATTATCGAGCAAAGATTAGGGGTTGTGTTGCCGTTGGATGAGGCTGGTTTTATTACACTGCATTTTGTCACTGCTCAGTTGAAAGGCGACATGCAAGAAGTCACCCAAGTCACACGCCTGATACAGGAAATGTTAAATCTAGTTAAATACCACTTAAGCATTGATTACGATGATAAAAGTCTGAGCTATCACCGGTTTGTCACACACTTAAAATTTTTCGCGCAACGCTGTTTAGCGCGCACAAGGGTGACTGGCGAAGAGAGTGAACTAACCGAAACCGTCCATAAACAGTATCAATTAGCTTGGTCTGCGGCTGAGTTGGTGGGTAAGCATTTGTCACAGCATTATCAACATCTTATTCAACCAGAAGAGTTATTGTTCCTAACGCTACACATAGAAAAATTGCGTAGAGAAGCACAGAAAACATCGTAAATTGACAGGGTTGTTACTACTTCGGTAGGCAAAACCTGGGACTCGCCTTAACAGGGTGGGGCCCGGGTTTTTTTGTTTTTTACAGGGAATTAAATGTCGTCATCGATCACTGGAGGATAAATGGATTATCAATCACTCGCGAAAGAGATTATAGAAAGCGTGGGCGGTAAAAAGAATATTACAAGTCTTGTTCATTGTGCCACGCGACTGAGATTTAAATTAGTGGAACCAGAACTCGCCGAGATAGAGCGCCTAAAAACGTTGGATGAGGTCATCGCTGTAGTGAATAGTGGCGGACAGTTTCAGGTGGTGATTGGTAATCAGGTGGGTGATGTTTATCAGGCAATAATGTCGGTTTCGAATATTGGGTTAGATGCTGATGATACAAACGAGATAAACCCCGAAATAGCTGAGAAAAAATCGACGCTCTTAGCGCGATTAATCGATATCGTCTCAGGAATATTTACCCCTTTTATTGGTGTTATGGCCGCTTCTGGAATCATGAAAGGGCTGCTAGCGTTAGCCGTGGCCTGCCACCTATTAAACACTGAAGGCGGGACCTATCAAATCTGGTATGCGGCCAGTGATGCACTTTTTTTCTTCTTCCCTCTGTTTATTGGTTATACCGCAGGACAAAAATTTGGGGGAACGCCTTTTATTACAATGGTAATTGGCGGTGCACTGACTCACCCTTTAATGATCAAGGCTTTTGAAGCGAGTCAAACAGGGGAGACTGCGGAACATTTCCTCGGTATACCGGTCGTTTTCATCAATTACAGTTCTTCGGTTATCCCCATCATTTTAGCCTCGTGGGTAAGTTGTGCGCTTGAAAAGCGTATTCGACCCTTATTACCTCTGGCAGTACGTAGTTTTTTTACACCGGTTATCTGTCTGGCGACAGTTGTGCCATTGACCTTCTTAGGAATTGGTCCTCTGGCGACTTGGCTTAGCCATTTATTGGCTGAAGGCTATGAGGTGATTTATCGCTTTGCGCCTTGGTTAGCTGGCGCTGCATTGGGGGCAGCGTGGCAGATCTGTGTCATATTCGGGCTGCATTGGGGACTTGTGCCACTCATCTTTAATAACCTTGTCGTCTTTGGGCAAGATTCCATGATGCCAATGATCTTACCCGCTGTGATGGGACAAATTGGCGCAGTATTGGGGATCTTTTTCTACACTAAAGATCCTCGGCAAAAAGCTTTGGCAGGATCCTCTTTTTCTGCCGGGATCTTCGGGGTGACTGAACCTGCAATCTACGGATTAACCCTGCCACTTCGTCGACCTTTTATTATCGGGTGTATCGCAGGTTCACTAGGCGGGGCTATCGTCGGATTCGTCGGTACCCATACCTACTCTTTTGGGTTGGCCAATATTTTCACCCTTATCCAAATCATCCCACCTTCAGGTATTGATAGCACGGTATGGGGAGCCTTTATCGGTAACGCCGTTGCGGTGCTTGTTGGCTGCTTTGGGACCTATTTTTGGGGACGTCGTACTCAGCTTACCAATCTTACTTCTGTGGTCGATATTCCCGTATCCCATGTGGCCCCGACGACCGAATCATCACTGCCTTCCCCTAATACGGCTCTGGAAAACACCATCACGTTAATGAGTCCAATGACTGGGCAAGTTATCGCCATGGCCGATATCCCCGATCCAACCTTTGCCGGAGGATTGCTAGGCCAAGGTATTGCTATCTTGCCTAATAAGGGCGAAGTCTACGCCCCTTTTTCTGGCACGGTTGAATCACTTTTCGTCACAAAACACGCCCTAGGCTTACGTAGTGAGCAGGGGGTTGAGGTGTTGATTCATGTCGGTATTGATACCGTCAAGCTGGCAGGTGAGCCGTTTACCCTGCATGTGGCAGAGGGCGATCAGATTACCGCTGGAGATTTACTTCTAACCTTTAACTGCCAAGCCATCACCGATGCTGGACTCTCATTGGTGACCCCAATTTTGGTCACCAACAGTGACGATTTCAGCACCGTGGAGTGCGTAGCAGACAGCGAAGTGACCGAGCAACAGCCTTTATTAATTATTACAGCCTAAGTTAAGGAGATGACAATGAAACAGTTTCCAACCGATTTTCTGTGGGGCGGAGCCGTGGCGGCGAATCAAGTAGAGGGAGCTTGGCAAGAAGGAGGAAAAGGACTCTCGACTTCAGATGTACAGCCTGAGGGTATCTTCGGTGAAGTACGAGACCGTAAGGGCCACGATTTTAGTCTTAAGGATATCGCTATCGATTTTTATCATCGTTATCCTGAAGATATCGCATTATTCAGCGAAATGGGGTTTGGCATACTTCGCGTTTCTATTGCTTGGACACGAATTTTCCCTAAAGGTGATGAGTTAACCCCTTGTGAGGCGGGGCTAGTTTATTACGACAAATTGTTTGATGAGTTGGCAAAACACGGAATCAAAGCAATGGTTACCCTTTCCCATTATGAGATGCCATGGCATTTGGTCACGGAATACGGTGGATGGGCAAATCGAGAAGTGATTACGTTTTTTGAACGCTACGCTAAGGTAGTGTTTAAGCGTTATGCTGATAGAGTGAAGTGGTGGTTGACCTTCAACGAGATCAATATGTCGCTCCATGCACCGCTAACTGGAGTGGGACTACAAGCAGGCTGTAGTGAAAGTAACGTCTACCAAGCTATCCATCACCAGTTAGTGGCCAGTGCGCTAGTGGTTCGCGCCTGCCACCTGCTCATTCCCGACGCAAAAATCGGCAATATGCTTCTGGGGGGTTTAGTCTATCCATTGAGCTGCCAGCCCGATGATGTCTTTGCAACCCTTCAAGAAAATCGTAAATGGCTATTCTTCGGCGATGTGCAATGCCGGGGTACGTACCCGGGCTACATGCTGCGCTACTTCCGAGATAAAGGCATTGATGTGGTCATTACGGAAGAAGATAAGCATATCCTTAAACAAACGGTCGACTTTATCTCATTTAGTTATTACATGACGGGCTGCGTAACTGCCGATAAAGCGTTGAATAAGAAAATACGTGGCAATATCCTCAATATGGTGCCGAACCCGCATCTGAAAGCATCCGAATGGGGGTGGCAGATCGACCCAGTCGGCCTGCGTACCTTACTCAATGAACTGTGGGATCGTTATCAAAAACCGCTCTTTATCGTCGAAAATGGATTTGGTGCTAAAGATCAGCCTGATGAGCAGGGAAAAATCCAAGATGATTACCGGATTAGTTACATGAATGACCATCTAGTCCAAGTCCGCGAAGCAATGGAAGATGGCGTCGAGGTATTGGGCTATACCTCGTGGGGACCGATTGATCTCATCAGTGCCTCTAAAGCAGAGATCGGGAAACGCTATGGATTTATCTATGTGGACCGTCAAGACGATGGTTCTGGCACTTTAGCAAGAACTCGCAAGAAAAGTTTTTACTGGTATCAAGACGTGATTCGTACTCATGGTGCGAGTTTGAAAGCGTAAATAATAAAGAGGCATCTTAGGATGCCTCTTTTTTTATGGGGATGTGAGGTGATAGCTAGGATTTAGAAAATCAGCTTCATCCATGGATACCCAATAAACAGTAAGGCGAGTAAGAAAATAGCGCCAAAAATAGACCCTAGTCTCCAGTAGTCCTTGGTGGGTAGATAGCCGCTGCCATAATAAATAGGACTCGGCCCAGTACCGTAAGGCGTGATGATCCCCATAATGCCTAGAGAAGTGACTAGTAATAGACAGAAAATCGGCATATCGATACCTGGAATTGCTGCACCAATAGTCAGAATTGCGGGGAGCAATGCAGTGGTATGCGCGGTTGAACTAGCGAAGAGGTAGTGAAGTAAATAGAAAGCTAAAAAGAGCATAACCGTAGCAACTGTTGGACTGATGCCTGTTAACAGTAGTCCTGCCTCTTGTCCTAACCAGCGAATAAAGCCTACTCTGGCCAAGCCATCTGCTAGCGCGACTAGGGTAGCGAACCAAGCAAAGGTATTCCAGGCCGGTTTATTACTGGTGATATCGTTCCAAGACAGTACGCCAGTCCATAACATTAATACCACAACCAGTAACGCCGCCATTGCGGGTTCGATCCACGCCGCAGCAAAGATCCACATCAGTAACGCACAGCAGACAAAGCAGAGCAGTAAAATCTCATTACGTGACATCCTGCCGAGCTTCTTGAGCTCACTGGCTGCCCATTTCGGTACTTCCTCATTAACTTTCACTTCGGGAGGATAGAGCCAGTAAGCCAAAAGCGGCATGGTGACAATCAGTAAAATCCCGACAGGAAGGAAGGCTAAAAACCACTTCCCCCACGTAATATCAATGCCCACTACACTTTTAACCAGCGCTAAAGCAAGCAGATTGGGGGCCAGCGCAGATAAAAACATCGAGCTAGTAATACAGGCTGCCGTGATGGCGACCCACATCAAATAAGAGCCTATTTTACGGGCGCTTGGGTCATTGGGTTTTGAGCCATAAAGAGGCGGAAGATTGGCAATAATTGGATAGATAGTCCCCCCACTGCGAGCTGTATTAGAGGGAGTAAAGGGGGCTAACAATAAGTCGGCGAAGGTAATTGCATAGCCTAAGGTTAAACTGCGGCGACCAAGAAACTTCACTAAAATCAGGGCTAAGCGTCGACCTAAATTCGTCTTGTCGTAGCCCGCGGCAAACATAAATGCGCCAAAAATTAACCAAACCGTTGAGTTACTAAAGCCGCTTACTGCCCATTTAAAAGCTTGATTCGCCGTCTTAAATTGCGGATCCGCCAGTTGTTCAGGGCTAAACAATAACCATTGGTTGAAGATAGCCACTACAACAATCCCTGTTAGGCCAATCACTGCGCCGGGCAAAGGCTCAAAGATCAAACCCACGATAACCGCCGCGAAGATAGCAAAAAAGTGCCAAGCATGGGGAGATAGACCTTCTGGCACAGGTGTGACTAATAAAAGTAATGCTATCAAAGCGGGAAGGAGAAAAATAATGGCTTTTTTTGCTCGCCCTGTTGCGGGGGGAGGAGCAGGAGATACGTTTTGTTCACTGTCCTTAATCATGAATAATCACTCAGTAATCGATCGATGGAGGAGAGAATGCAGTCGAATTTATCTTCACCATCATCGATTTTTTACTCAGTGAGGTGTTGATTTCTAT
>Ga0157363_1001372_pt1 | contig 20169 bp, 9 predicted proteins | sample AttsexASBM1_FD_111477 | JGI IMG/M metagenome (GOLD analysis project Ga0157363, IMG submission 111477) | Fungus gardens microbial communities from leaf cutter ant in Ribeirão Preto, State of São Paulo, Brazil - Atta sexdens ASBM1 | ecosystem: Host-associated > Fungi > Mycelium > Unclassified ... | reverse complement strand
CGACATTATTTGAGATGTACATAATAATATTTAAAAAATGATCAAAATTTAACTAAAAATAAATTTTTTAGTACGAATTACTTATTAAAGTATCTTGAATTGAATTTAAAATAATTTTTTTAAAACATGATTACATAAATCTGAAGTAATTAAAGTATAGAAGACAAGCCAGAATAGCGGAGAATGAATCTCCGCCAGACATGAATTTATGATTGACGGTTTTCCGGTTTTACACTGTTAAATTTATAATTTCGAATTATATCCAATTTGAATTATTTTTAATTTTTGTAGATCGCCACTACTTTTCAATATGTCGTTAATTTAACTGAAACAATAGAGTTAAATTATTTTAATAGAGTTTAACTAAAAGAAATATATTAATTTATTTTGACACACATCCAAATTTAGTTATTAAATGCATATGCTATTATAGATATTGTTTACTTTGAAATTAATCAAAAGGGATTAATTTTTATTTTGACATATGTAAGTTAAAAATAAAAAATATAAACTCATTAACTCAACCGATTATATCACCATTGCTTCTTTGATATCTAACAATATATTTCAGTCAATCACATTACAGCGAGTCCATTGTAATCGTTAATCCATAATCTGGACTTTAAAACGATTGATAGAAAAAAGTTCAAAGCTTTTTATCTACAATTTAGAATCTTATAGTATTAACCATTCGGGAGTTGTATACTGTAACTTTTGTTGAGGTTCAAATGACTTATTGCTGTAGTCAAAGATTAACATTCAGTCTGTTATGTTAATTACTTATAATTCGTCAATATTGTTGAATTATTTAGAGAATTAGTATCGTGTTATCAGTGGCAATGACTACTTAATTATAAATTCGAGTTAGAAATTTTTAGTCGATTATTCGTCTTATTAAGTAGAGGTCATACTCCATGTCATCCGATATGAATTTTCCGAATGTCGCTTGTATGATGGCTGTCGCTACCTACTAATGTGAACACGAATGAACAAACGTGTCACGGCCGAAAGAGCGAAAAGGACAGTTGAGCGAACTTGCAAGAAGCCGAGGGCGGATCTGAGTCAGCTCTAGAGACTGGCTCGAGTAGCGCTAAGTCAGCGAGTGAAACAGCGCTAACCGCTGGGCGCGAACTTACTACCGGCGATCGTATCTACATATATATCTATATATAACGTGTCGCGACATGTCGTCGCTCTGCCAACTTGCAATAATATGGTCATTCATAATTTTTATATAGTCGCCGTCAATGGAGAACTCTTCTTCCTTCCTTTCTTTCTTTCCGAATCGCCATCATTGAACGTTTTAGTCACACAATGTGTGATGCACAATCTTTGACAAATCTTTTCTCTTTTAAATCAATGTTTCTCTCTGATATCCCTTCGATAGTTTATTAATTAATTATTTAATTAAATATAATTAAATATATACTAAAAATGTGTTTTTATATTTATGACTATAACTTTATGATAAAATATTATAATTAGGGACTTTATAGTTATTACGTATTTCATAATTATTTTCAATGTCAATTATATATTTTTCAGTGTATAGAATTATAAATTAATGCAATTATTATCACTAACAATACCAACATCTTAGCATAATAACTATAAAAATAAAACTTCTCATCATAATTATTTTATATCATAATTATTTTGCAATTATGGTTATATAAATACAAAATTTTTCTGTCAGTGTACAATATTATAATTATCGCGATATTTATTCATTATTACAATATATCACAATCACATATTTATTATGATATCATCGTTCGGAAAAAGTAAAAGATACGAAAATAAGCAATATCATGGATGCAAATATTCCATTCCTGTTTGCATGAGCACTTCTCCAAAAGTTTTGACTCAAGTAGGACTACCTTCCAAACAGATAAATACATGTGATACACCGATCATATCATAATGTACTCAGATGTGTTTGGATATACTAATCTAATTACGTAAGTCATTGACATATCGTCCTCGTCGTGCTGGCTACGATAGCTATCTATTATATCGATATCCTGATTAAACCGTTACGTCAGCCGTATCACACGAATTTCCCGTCGATTCGTATCGCAATGCGATGTGCGTACACGGTGATAACAAGAAACAGGTAATTACTTAAGGTCCAGCAAAGTCCATTATATGTCCCACATAAAGATTTATGTATAACGCATTGTCATAAAGAAACTCGTACATAGAAAGATTATTTTGTTGAAGTATTTAAAAATTTAGCTAAATACAGATTTGAAAATAATTTTATTAAACTATCAAAATAATCGTGTAGGACAATCAAACTGATTTCTAAAATATAAAAATTTTTTCAGTGTAGCTCATTATGCTCAAGTTTCTTATATAATTATTTTGATTGCCCAATAAAATTATTTTCAATCTGTATAGAGCTAAGTTTTTTAGATATTTCAGAAAAATTGGTGCATCTTATGAAACGTGGCTATAACTAAATGAAATACAGTAAATTGACACGGGAATACGATACTTGCTACTTCTAGGATGCACTCAATAAAATATGATCACGCACAAATCTAGATTGAATTTTATAGTGGATCCTGATACATGTCTTCAGCAAAAGATAGAAGCGAATTAGAGCTTGAAGCGCAAATCTTCGATTCATCTTCGTTCATAATCAAATTAATTCGTTGCACCGTTATCAACCAACTAGTGCCGCGTCTAATCTCGTAGTCGTCATAACTAATGTAAACCGATCGTATGTCAAGGCAACACGACACGAGAAACTACAGAGTGTACAGCGATTCGTGTTTCCCGTGTATCGCTATTTTATTTTAAGTGTAACTTTTTAGCAAATAAGAGTATATATATATACATGTACATATACACACTTTAATACAAAACATAATTCAAATATACACTATCCGCCCATCTCGTGACGTCTCCCTGCAGTTATACGATAATTTCAAGTATGTTGTGACATTTTGTCGGGAGGAAATGCCGCTGGTGGCATAACAAATTGTAGGCTTAACCGCGGTGTTCGTCTAGTTACTCGATACATCAGCGATGTCGGCGCTCTGGCCTTACGACGTGACACAGGCAAAATTACCGCAAGGACGAAAATATACGAGAGAGAGCACGAGGACGAAGAGGTCGTTATCTCAATTAAATTGACCGACGCAGATTAGCGATATGAATTCTACCGCGTTCTAAATTTAATGTCACCGCCTAGCCGCGCTGCGATGCAGAGAACATGGCTTTGTTAAAAAAAGGAAAAAAAAAGGACAGTTGTGTATTTATGGGCGCGACAATTTTTCAAACTGGAATTAAACGGCAAGCGAGACTATCGTGCAACGTCGCCAAGCATTGCATTCGCGTTCGCAGAGACGTGTCGGATCAACGTACAGCAGATTAATTTGGGTAATGGTCAGTGTCAACATTGCTTCGATCATTTTACATCGTGGATACACTAAATCTATGTGATGTGAAAATGGAAGAGTGCGACAAAAAGATGGGACTTTAAATGATAAAAATAGAATGATAAATTTTTTTTTCATCGTCATCCGGTTTGTCGACGCTGAACTCGCTTACACATGTGCAAACGTTTAGGAGTTGTTGATGATGAATTTATTATGTTCGCCTAGTGCTATTCATTTATGGCTCGTTATTTCCTCAAGCGTAGTGACATGTTGCGATATGTGATGATTACCGACATTGCATGCAGCGCAATAAATTAATGGCTTTTAATTACTAATGGTTTTAAAGTAATATGAACGATATGCAGATGAAGATAATAATACTAATAATTTTGATAAATAGTAATTTTATACGCATCGTTATTTAACAGAGAAACTTTTTCCCGACATGCGAGCGACATGCAATTAAAAATGTATTTTTCATAAATAGACAAGCTCGCAAAAATAATCCACGTGTTCCTTTGTTGATGTGTTTCATGTTACAAAATAATACGCGCCGAATATGAAAGACATTAAAAAAAAGATGAAAAAAAAAAATCATTTTATCAGTAACGAGTTGTCTATACATATACGTCATATCTCAACAATATGTCAACGATAAACACACTGACTAATATAATTATTTCTTCTTTTTTCCAAACTGCACTATAAGTGGAATATAACACTGATAAGAGGCCATCAATTTTATCAGCACTTTAACAACGTACTATATGTAAAGTGATTGTAATATAACTCTCGCGTTTGCATCGACATTCCTTCATATCTTCAATATATCCATTTTACTTGCACTTACTTGTGTCAATGTAACATTTATGCCGTGCTAGAATTTTTCTCGAATATTAATGTCTCAATTCACATGTAATTTCATATGAAATATAAAATCGATGTAAAAAAAAAGAAATGTATTCATAATCTAATAATTACGAATATAAACATGAAATGAATGGGAAGAGCGACAGAACAGGTATGGGAAAGGCGCGTGTGGAGCACGCACCAATTACCACCTTCAAGATACGGTTGAAATGCAGCAGCATGCGATGCTGCTATTATGACAAAAACCTTCGTTGTTAGTAAGACAAGATAATTATTCCGCCGAGCTCGGCTCTTCGATCATTTAGGCGTGGCAACACATGTTCTCAGTTCAGCGCTATGCACGGCGTATATGCAAGGTATAACTATATACAGCGTGTCAGGACACGTGGGTACGGAACCTCTCCGGCTTGCCAACGGCTATTCATTTTCGCAACCCTCACCTCCGCCGCCGTGAGGGAGGGATTCCTCCCTACACAAATTATTCGATACGCCTCGTGAGGCCAAAACGAGTTAACGACGCCTAACGACGATGCGTCGCACGCATCGTGATTTTAATGGCGAAAATTATTTACCAAGGGAGAACTGCCTTTAATACAACTTTGCAGTGCGAAATTAGCCCCGATCGTAATTTCTGCAAACGATGACACTCTGTCGCGGTTAGCTGGCGAGAAGTTGCTTCGTAATCGCGCCGACAATGTCTCGCCTCGCGCGATCGTTACATTACAGTCAGTAATAAGGAATACATTTGTCGAGCTATGTATTATGTACGTACGTGTATACGTGTATATGTACAAGAGATTACACGTGAGAACTAATATATATGTGTTACTTGAACGTTCGATCATTAACTACATTTTACTTTACAAACACTAACGAATTACACTTCGAAAATAACATCAAGAAAAAACGCAAATCAGCCTATCGTTAACATACAAAGATGAGAAAATACTGAATTATATTGAGAACACTATGAGCTTATATACATACATGTTAGATTTAAAGAAAAAAAATATGTTTTTTTCGTTTACTATTATGTTAAACCATCTATAAAAAAAGCCTTTACATTTATTATCAATTTAATATACGTGGCGTCAGAAATTATATTTAGAAGAAAATACAGACGGAATCTATTACAAACTAAATATAAATAATATCTCGGTCATGTCAACCGTAACTTGTGTAAAAAAAGTATCATGTGTTTTTCGGCCTGATATTTCTGGTTTTCTGTTCGTTATAATCGCTTTAGTGTAAAATGGAGCAAAAATATCAAACAGAATAGAAATTCCGGTAAAAACGATTCACAAAAATTCGCTCCATGCGCCATTCCTTATTATTGATTATGTGCTATGTATTAGTTTAACACAAGTTAGGAAGGAATGAAATACGGTGTGTTACAAGCGCAGCGACTGGATCGTTTAATTATGCGCTCTTTGCTGATTCGATTAGTTTTGTTTTACAATCGGTACGATACGTTTGTAAACGATACAAATGTACAATAAATAATTCTAACTGTGATTGGAAGATCAGTTTCCCGTATTTTATTGAAATGTTAAATGTAAGAGGAATGGCACACGACATTCGAGATTCGTCTGTTTCATGGCTCACTTATTTATCAACAAGGTTACTTCTTTTCGTATCTCTTAGATAATTACAGATTTTTTGCTCAGTACAACTGTTAAATGATTTTTTTTTACAACGGTTCCTGATATAGCAAAATGAGCTCGAAGTGCAAGCGGGAATCATTGATATTAGTGAGGCGATCTCGGATAACAGCTGCAACTTATCTGTCTGCTTATGTTTGTGATCATTGACTTCGCTGCATCAATCTTATCGAATCACTCGCGTCAATCGACTAATTTTTCACGTATTCAAATGCTGACAATTTTTAGATCCTAATGCACATTCACTTGCGAATATCTTTCTGAATTTTCTGATATTTTATTTTCAACATACTCATACACATTTAACGTCAAAGTGGATATGCTCGCTTTAACAGAAAAGTTATGCATAATTTTGAATATGGAGTTGCTGCGAAAATAAGTAACAGATATATTATAAACGAATAACAATTAGGCAAATACATATCAATAATTCTTAAATGTTTACAATATATAAAAGAGTTCAGCGTGAATGAATCAAATATAATTTAATAAATAAATTTATTATATTTTTATCATTTATGTTAGTCAGTGCAGTTAACTTCAACTTACTTTTCATTTTTTTTTCTAGTTCTACAAATTTAAAAAAAGAGTAAATTGAACCGAGATTTAAAATTAACTTACAATGATGGAATTTACATTAAACATTAAAGACTTATTTTTAATTGCACTCTCTAATTTCTATGTCACATGGATGTGATCCACGGTGTAAAATGATCGAAGATATTAATATTTGCTCAAATTAATCTGCGGATTTTTCCTCGCAAGTGGACATGCATGCATAGTTGCGAGATCTCTCCCGGAGAGTACGCAGGATCGAGAGCGCTCACCTGTAGATTTGGCGATCCTCGGAAAGAGAACTGTGACATGATGTGTCGGCCGCTCAGGGCCGTGATGGTCGGGCACCGCTACGCGATCATCGTTCCAGAAGTCCGCGGCATTCGCCGAGTGTGCCTCGCTCCCGGACGTAGTCACTTCGCGAATCGGTCACACTTTCGCTCTTTTTTTTCCTTTCTTTCTTTTTTCTCACTAGCGCGCCCGAGGTGAATGCTTACGCGGAGGCGTGAGAACCCTCTGTGTCGCGTGTCCAGCCACCCCGTAGCGGGGTGCTACTCGCGTTGACGGCACTCCCGTATGCCCGGTCGCGACTGGCCGTCCAGCTGCACTCGAACCGGTTGAAATCGGTGGCGGTCCGCTGCCGGCATATGCACTCGCACTGTCACACACGAAAACAAGTTGAAGCGCGAGGGCGACCGAGAAATAGTCCTCGGTAGCGGTTCTGTTGGAACTTCTACGTGTCGTATCGTCGTTGCGGGAGCACTCGCGAAGCAGATTGTGAAAGAAAGTGCCACGACCGACAGCCGGCGATATATGGTCGTATCGCGGACTGCACGCACTCCGATCACTCTTGCGTTAGTCGAAGAAGGAAACGAACAAGAGTTCTCTTGAAGAAGGAGCGTGAGATCTGTCTGGCACACCGACGAACGAGTTGCGGTATAAAAAAAAAAGGATTAAAGGGCACAGAGCGCGCGACAGCGATGCGTAGCACTTGTCGTGGTAACGCGCGATGCGGTTAGTCGCGGACGGCTAGTTCACTCCGTTGATCCGATCGACGCGCCAGCTATGATCGGTCGCGACTATCCTCCGAATCGTCGTTTCTTTTCGACGGAATCCAGTCCTCCGCTTGGTGGATAGGAAGGCGGAGGTACATGGATCGCGGGCGCGAGCGAGACGGCTACGGTGAGGGGGAGCGAGAAGGGTAGATGGGATAGAGAGAGGAGGGAACGAGAACGAGCGAGCGTCAGAGGGACGGGATGGCAAGCTGAGCGAGGGGGAGAGGGGGGGGCGAGAGGGAGAGAGAGAGAAAGAGAGAGGTAGAGTGGTAGGTTGAGCGAGGGTGTCGGAGGGACACCGCTGAAAAAGGAGAGGAATGACGGAGGAGGACAGAGGGAAAGCGAGAGAGAAAGAGAGAGATGGAAATGAGTGAGAGGGAGAACAGCGGAGGACGATGTGAATCGCGCACACCGGCCGTCTCTTTTTATCCTCCGTGGTCCTTCTACGCAGCCGGTCGCCTCACGGCCTGCGCAATCACGCGCTTCGAACTCGCGAAAGAGTGGCTTGTGGTTCGTCTTCTTATTCCTCTTCTTCTTCTCGCTTATAGTGCCGATCACGGCTTCTCCGATCGTGGCGCTACCAGATCGCGCGCACCGCAAAAGCGCCAAGTACAAACTGACGGCGGCGCGTGTTTCCACCGCGTGCACGTCCGCTTGCTGCTGACAACACACAATAGTGACTAGGACACTATACTGTTGTTCTTGTTCCGTTTTACTATCTCCCTCCAGTTCTCTCTCTCTCTCTCTCTCTCTCTCTCTTTCTCTCACTTTGCTTCTATAAGGCTTCTCCTTTTTCCGTGTAATGACCAACGTAAGAATTCAACTGCGTTTGCTCGTTGTCTCGCTATTCACTTCCACGAAATTGTCAACAAAAGAATTCGCTTCACGTTCACCGAGCGCGATAAGCACTGATCGATCCGTCAGTGGATCCTATAGGATTACCCGATTTCGCGTATGTTTGCTCCTTGCTCGCGGTAGAACAAGCGTGATCCGCGGTCTGTAAGTTGCCGCTGTACCCCACGTTCCGCGAGATGACGGTTGATCGCGGTGTCGTAGGAGGAGGCGACGGGTACAGTGCCGGTGGCGCTGGCGGTAACGATAGTATCACGCTAGTGGTGGTGGCCCGATGACGAGGAAACGCTCGAAACTCGCCGGTGAGTCTAGTGGTGGTGATAGTGATGGTGGTGGCAGTGGCAGAGTCGTCGCCGTGGTTCTTTTCCTTCCACGGAAAGGGGGACGATTTTTGCGAGATGGTTTGCCCTCGGCGAGACGGGTGGGAGGGTCCAGGTCGGTACGGCGCGCGGTGTGGTGGGGGTACGGGCACCACCTCTGCCGTCGATGCCACGCTCTCGCCTCCACCTCGTACCCGCGCGCGAATTCGTTCCGCGGGTAGCTCTCGTATTAGCACGCCGGGTGTCGTGCGTGGCTCTCTTCTCTTCTCGCACGGGTCGTCGGCATCCTACCTCGTCGATCGGGCACGGAGCCGGCGGTTAGCATCGGCAAACGCGACAATAAAATATGGTGAGTCGCCCGTGGGGCTCGGCTAACGCAGCTCCCTGCGTTTCCCTCCCTTCAGTCGTCCCTTGTCGAGTCTGTGCCGGTGGTCGCCTCGTTCATCTGTCCTTTTCCCTCCTTTCCTCTTTCCGTTTTTTGTCTCTCGCTCTTTCGCGCGATGGTCCGATAGTCCGCTCTCGCTTCCTCATACCTCCTGATGCCCCACCGTAGGCGCTTTCTTCCCTCTTCGTTCTCGGCTTTCGTTCCCGTGTGGAGGGGATGGGTTGAATGAGACAGAGGGGGACGCGACCGGCCGAGATGCTGCCACGCTCCCGTATGGTGGGGCGAGAAGAGTGTGAGCGGTCGGTAGCGTTCGGAGGGGGTGAACGGAAGGTTGGCGGACGACAGGGGTTGGGTTGGGGAGGGGGGGGCACAGAGGCAGAAACTACACGACAATTTTAGTTCGATAGATCCCGAAGTTTAGCCTCGGCGGCGCTGCTTTACTTGCCGCTGACTTCTTCTCGGTAGTTTGTTCGTTGCCCTCTCTCCCGTTGCTGTCGACTGCTTCTTCCTCTCCTCCTCCTCGGACACGACCGCACACTCCGACTCATGTCTCCCACCATCCAAACCCGTCTTCTTTCTCTTTCTCTTTCTTTCCTTCTCCTTCCTCCGTGTGAGGACAAGATCGCCTCCGACTACTCCGTACCCCTTCCTGTTAGCCCGAAGTTAGCTCTGATGCCGCGCTACCTGCCACTCCTCCTTATTCTACGCACTACGCGACACTTGACTACACAAACTTCCGTTTCTCTCTTTCTGTCTTTACGCTCCTACATTCTATCCCTTTCTCTCGCCTCCTCTCTGTCTCTTCTTGCCCTTCGTGCCTCAATCTCTCTCATTTCTACCTACAATCTCGCTCGTTGATCCCGCTCCCACCTGCAGCGTCGTCCATCTCTCTCGCGCCTTTACATCGCGAAATGCACGATCGTCACTCCTGAGCGTATTACACGGACGGCGTTTACGCAGAGTACTATGTTCGTTCCGACAGTTTAACGCGACGATGTCGCGTGAACGTCCCGCCGTACGACCCAGCCGTCAATCATCTCGTCAGATTATTACACCGAGATTTTTTCGTAATTTCGTTTCACACTATTCCTCCGCAGAATTCGGAATAATCGAACTAGCGAACGGATGAAATGTCTTTTTTTTTTAATAATGGTCCATCAATTCAGTTCGAATTATCCGATCAAGGCAACGCGAAAACGTACGATATCCGAGTGGACACCAATGAAATAATCCCGATGATGCTGTCCAAAGACTTTGGCGAGAGTGTCGTGAGAATGCTTTGCGCAATTCTTTCAAGAGAACTTGCCTCCTCGTGCGTACTTGTTCGTGCCTTTCCGGCACGACCGCCAACGAAAGAGGCGGATAGGAGCAGTTGAAGGTAGTGGATTGCGAAAATATCCTATCGTCTATGTTGGTGGGGATATTTCGCGTGCGGAGAGGGAAAAAAAGGACTCGCCGATATTTTTCGCCCACTGATCGACGACGCGCGCACACGCTCTCGCGTACCTGCCGGCGGCAATATTTTTACAGAGGGCGCGTACGCACACATATGCATGCACACAAGGACGCACCCGAAGAGCGCGTCCCACGTGTGTTTGTGCCACGGTGGTGGACGCAGGGGAGAGAAGTACTGGAAAGAGAGAGAGAGAGAGAGAGAGAGAGAGAGAGAGAGAAAGAGAAAGAGTGAGAGGAGCGAGATAAATCGTGCCCCTTCCACACTTCTTTCGCCTCCCCTCTAACGTGCTACGGTGGGTGCGGAGCTCGGCTTTTTTCCCCTCCGTGGGCGCGGACTAACCTCGCCCCGCCTTCGTCTCCTTCGTTCTCGATCCCCCTCTACCCTTTCACGGATGGTGTTGTAGCGCGGCGACGAGAGTGACTACCGCTGAAACTCGTGATGCCGTCGCCTCTCTCTCGCCGACACCCCGCGACCGACGTGCACGGCACGCCAAGCTACCGCTTCGCGCTCTTGCTTGCCGTCGGAGCGACGGAGGAGCCTCATCGAGGGAGCGAGATCGCCCGTCGCTCGGAAGTGGGACGAAGAAGAGAACTGGCCAGCGGAAGGAGGAGGGGTACACACCGAGATGTGAAACATTAGTGTACCGTTTGTTAACACCGCGGTCTACACACAATCGCGCGCAAACTCTCCCTCTCCTCGCCCGCGTCCGGCCCCATCGCTCCCCCCCGTTACTCTCCACTTTCTTTAAGAGGGCGTTGCTGCTGGTACGTGCTAGCAAGGACAAGCGCATGTGAGCGCCTTCCTTCTTCGTGAGTTCATCGCGGAATGCTGGCACGTAGGAAGTATCTCTCTCTTTCTCTTTTTTTTCTCCAAGTCGCAGCTCTTTCCTCTTTTTCGCGATGTCGTTTTCCTCTCCTCATTTCTTCTTACGCGTTTTAACTCCATCTTACCACCATCTTACTTACCTTCCGTCCGTCCTTACGGTACTAACTTTTCGCGAATGCCGAATTTATCGTGCATAGAGAACGGGTCGACGTTTTGTACTGCAACTCCGAAAACTAAGCCGATTTCGCGCATCGATATTAAATTTTCTGTGCGCGCGTGTGTTTGAAAGTCCACTTTGATTTGGCTCTTGGAACGATTTGTGGCGACGGTAGAGAACTGCAAAGGATGATCATCTTTTATCGATATATAATATCACCAAGATATCGACAATAAATCGAGGTAACATTACAAACATCGTGGGAATTGGCTGTTCTTGACCACAATGAAGATTGAATTGATAACAATTGCAGCATGTGTATTGTACTACATCGTACTTTTTTGTGACAAACTTATCAAATTATTGACTAAGTGATTCGCAAACATTTCAAACTGCATTGTGTGATTTTTTCTTACGTTCGTATCTCATCGATGTGAAGTTCCATTGTCGATAATCGTTATCGTTTCGATAAGTACAAATTCGTTCTACCTTCTAATGGAAATGTATCGAGCGTTAGTTATCTTGTGATCTTGTTGGGCTTCCATCGTCTGATCGTATTTAGGCTTACATTCTTTAAGTGTATTATGTGTTCTTGTAGTGTGTCGCCAAGTCGTGATGTAATGTTATCGATAGTAAGCTTAATTCGAAAGTTGTCTATTACGATAAACACATTATCAGTATCGTAAAGTTTTATGTGGATGAATATTTTTTATCGTCTGTGATTCGTATTTTAAACCTCTAACAAAGATTTCAACGTTATAAAATTCGCAAAGGAAATATAGTAATGATTAAGATTTATTTCTTTCATATATTACAAGATGTGAATTTTTTAAAACTTCTTAAGTTATAAAATTCAATTCACGGAATAATTTTATATAATTTTCACAGTTGTCAATTACACATGTAGAAGATCCTTAAACAACAGCGTCAAACATTTGTGAATGCGTGCATCACACGAAAGCGATGTAGACGTTAAATGATGCGTTTGACAATTTGACAGGATAGACATACAGAATGTTAGATGCGATGTAGATCAGCGATGCGTATCAGCGATGCACACGAATATGTAAAACATACTGCGTGGACACGTCGTACGTGATGACACGATACACATATGTAAAGTAGACATGTCCTCTTGCACGTGAATTGATCTACCAAGATCTATATAGAAGCTGTCTTGACGATAACCCGCAATTATAGATCGCGCGCGATAAATAAAGTGCACGTAATACCGTAAAGCAAAAGGGACTCGTTCGACATCAAGCAAGCTACGGCTCATCATGTCGCATGTTCACTGACAACTCGCCAATTATTCGCACGGAATGCATTATGTGTATATTAATCGACATCGTGAAAGCGATTCTCCCGAGAAAGCGAATGGAACAGGTCTCTCGTACAATTTTAGTACATGCAATGAAATTCATGTGCATCGATTTCCTTTATCCCAAGCCTGTCCCTTTAATCCTGCGACGATAGTAACTAAGAACTACGAAATTTTAAATAAAGAAAATCTAATTATACTAACATTTTAATCCAGTTACTATACCGACTTATAAATCTACAATTGATCAAAACATTGAAATCATTAAAAAGAGATACAAATATTCTTCTTCTGCTTATACGCGTGTCTTTTGAAATCTTTTTTTATCACAAATCCTTACATGTGTAGCTATCTTTTGCAGTAAATACTACTTACACCGAATAAATGTCTACTAATAAATTGCCTTTCGCATTATCATACATAATTTATTGCTTTGTACCGAATTTCTAAAACGGATGATGTTCATCTGAAGGCAGATCACGAGATTCGATTCAACTGATCATAATTTTGATAAGGTCTGTTCAATATTTTCTCACATAGACGTTGTTCTACGGTTCGAGACCAGACATTCGAGACAGAATGACGATTTAGAGTGCTCGGCGACCAGTCATGGACAAGGTCGTCGAAGCTGTTGGGCAGGTGGCAGCACAACTCGACAAAGGACGATTGTAGACCCTCCTCGTTGGCACCGCGGTGTAAGAAAAGTGGGGAGCTAGTATTACTAGAGGATCCAGTAGAAGGGGTGCCCCTTCCGCCGTGGCTATTCGATAGCCACCCCTCCGTCCCGTACGGAGGGGCGAGCGTGAGGGGCCAAAAGGGGGATGGTGACACATCTTCAAAGGTGTGTGCAGCAACGATTGTCACCGTGTTGAATTACCCGTACTTCGATGGATTCTACGAGCGAGACAATTTTAATGCCCAAGTCCCCGGTGCAACGAGGAAAGAATTACAGACGGGTTCGTTCCGTTCTCGGCAGAGTGCGCGAGCGTTACATTTTTGCGTTAATTCTTTCTGACAAAAAGGGAAGAAAAACATAAAAATCTCACGCTAGTTAGAAACTATACTCTAATACACGTGTCATTGAAGCGAATTTAATTACGCGATCGAGAAACTTAGAATCTTCGTCATGTCGCTCCTGTTTAACATGCTGCGAGTGTTACGTAGAATTAATAAACACGTTGTACATTCCATAGCTCTATATAATTTAATTACCTGTTTTTCGAGAAGCAGGAAACAGGTGAACAGTGTTATGCTAATCTCATGAGAAGAGTGAGTTTGCGTGAGTTTATTTTCTATGCGTGCTTATTTTTTTGTAGAAATATTTTTGTTTAAACAATATATTAAGAACGTGCATATGAAGCTCTGCTCAATGCGAGGAAAGATTAATGTTACTTTTCATGACACGGGACTGTTTCGTTGTAATGAAACGGTGGTTAACACAAGGTTTTCCCGACCGACAATGACTCTCCGGATAAACTTTTATTAAGACCGCTCGTCTAGTGTAATAGCACACTGAGAGCAGACCCAGCACGCGCTCCACCTCATAAATCAAGAGCGGTTCTGATGGTGTTGAGACACGGGAGAAGCCGTGGAAGCAAGGCGAGGAGTACTACTTACAGAGTAAAGTGGATAGGAGAGGCCAGTATAAACTTAAGTGATTAATCTCGCGGAATTGATAACGCTCCCCTTGCTCTCGTCCCCGTACTCTCTCGCACCCCCAATAAATTACATTATAAGGAGCCCCGCGGTATAATTAATACGCCACTCACGCGTAAGCCATCGCGACAGGGTGAACCGCCGATACTTCCAAACTATTGTACGATACATATACAAGCATGTATTACGAACAATGCCCAATCCTCGTTAAAATTACATGTATAATCAGTTGTCATAATCAGTTGCTTATTCGATTATATGTTTTAAAATGTGTTTAAAAACTTGATTAATTCACTAATACTAATATGCTATTTTGCATAAAATATATATATATAAACAATATTATATAATATAGAGTAATTGTATTCAAATGCGTGCGCGCGCGCGTGTGTGTGTGTGTGGGGGGGGGCGAGGGAAGGGAGGTCTAATCGTTGCAATTTTTGCTGAGTCTAACATTAAAAATTAATTAGTAGTCAAATTTAAAATAGGAAACACTTTTGAATATTGATTCAAAATGTGAAATATTTAATATTTTTAATATTTACTGAAGATTTAACTATCTATGTAATTACAAACAGCAAGTGATAACAAAATAACAATAAACCATATTAATTTGTTATTAGCATTAATTAGCATAATTATTATGAATTTTTTATACGAAATTATGTATAAGAATATTGTACTTACATGAGTAATAATGAAGGTATTATTATCGATATTTATTTCACGTATGTACACATACGTGTGTAACCTTCGATAAGATCAATCCAGAACGAATGACAGACATTATAATCGTTCCCAAAGTATCATCGGTCGTTATCACCAACGGACGGAGTGCTCGTCCATGTTTCGAAATAGATCAAACATCGAGTAGACAGATACGCGATATCTTCAAAGGATTTTGGCCGACACTTTGTCGACGTATCCGCGATAATCCGTGAAATCTGGCACGGCAAACATTTCGGAGAAATATTCCAAAATGCTGGGAAGCACTAATTACATTACTTAATATATTACATTATATACGGAGATCAAAATGATGATTGACTCATTTTTAGTATTAATATAGAACATTGATAAAAATTTACAAGAGCAATTAAAATTATGCTTATTTCATATATGAATATTCATATATGAACATATCAACCTATAATTTTCTCAGGACGATTTTGATCTAACGATTTGCATCTTTAATATATTTATAAATACATCCTGTGATTCAAAAAGGCTGCAAAGTGATAGCAAAAGGATAGCAGCCGAGAAGTTTTCGACATTAATGGTCGATGTTCCAAGATATCCATGGCCGGCGCCATCATGGCCGATCTTCGAGAAGGATTCTGGATGCACCTTGTCGCGCGGCAACATGAAAGATATACCGGTAGACATGGATAGTTAGATCCATCCATGTATCCGTATTCAGCCATATATGTTCGTTCTTTCTATGTATTCGATGTGTGTTCGTGAGAGATCCATAAAAAGCGCCATAGTTAGAGTCCTGTGATGAATACGTGACGCGCTCTCGTAACTGTGTAAGGACCCTAAAGAGAACTGCGTTTAGATGAGAGCGGCGGTTCTCCTACAAAAAGAAGGGAAGAACGCCGCCATTCATTAATTAAATGAAGCGCGAGATTTCCAACCCTCTCTCGACGATCCCCACGTTACCCAACTCGTCTTTGTGCAAGCCGGCCAATCCTGCAGATGATCTGAAAGAGCCGCTCGAACGATCGTTCGTTAAAAAGTCGATCAACCGATTCGTAAAGCCATCAAAGTGTCGACTCTCGTCTTCCAATCGAGAAACGAATAGAGAGACAAAAAGATACGAACGGAGAAAGATAATGGTTCCATTAAAACTTGTGTTTTAACTTAATAAAATATTTAATCTTCACACATACGTGATATTTTTTTTTTTACACAAACATATCTGTACATAATTCCCTGATATTTTAAATAATATTTAGAACAGTTGTAATAAACGAAACTTTATTACGATATTATACTGAATTTCTTCAAAATGAGTATAGATCGTGGAATATGTGTGCGACAGAATAGGAATGACAATTCATCATTTGTAACAGACAGGTACAATTTTCTTTCGAATTTGTTCGATTCACGCAGCTGATGGATTGTGATTGAAAGATCGATCAGCGAATTTACGCGGGCACGTCAATCACAATCGCGATCGTTTTATGCGTATTATTGAGCAAAACGAATCATGAGTTAATGATTAGTCATCTCGTTATCAAGTTGCAATGCTCTGTATATTGAATCGGTTTGTTTGATGCAAAGATGTCGCTTGTTAACTTTACCATACATTATATTTATTACAGACTTTTAACATTTTTCATATCTTTTTTTTTGTTACATCATTATTTTGTACAAAAATGCGCAGCGCGTCTTCATGTGTTGTTGTAGGACGATTATATAATCGGTGAGACGACTACCGCAGCCAGTGGTTAAGGGGAGTGATAAGCCTTCTTCAACATGGGCTATGTATACTAATTATTGGACATAAACTCTTATCTAGGAACATGTATGCTGTCATGTACGGGAATTAACATTACCTGGGTGTTAGTGCATTTTGTTCACTTTATTCGTGAAGTTGACACTGACAGAATGACAATTTTTCCGCAATTATTATAGCCAGAAAGACAGTATTTCTTAATTCGACAAATATCGCATGAATTTCTATTACAGCAAAACGATACACGTGTCCTAACTTTTATGTCCTAAATATGTTAACGCGCGCGCTAATGGACTTGCGGTGTCTAAAGTTCTTTCTTTTGCTTTTTTACCTCCGTGAAGCAGTATGCAATTATTCTCAAATAATTGTTATTTTTAACAACTTCTTTAACAAGTTTTAAACAAACTTCAATTAACAACTTGAAGCACTACCTACATTTTATTTCTTTCCCATACACATTATAGTCCATCTTTTTCTCTTGCATATTACATATTTTATTTAATAACATACAGAATACATGTAATTTTCCTTTTTCTATTATATTGCTCGAAAAATAAAAGAAATTACTCCTTTGAATGAACGAATTATTGAAGCGCGATTTACATAGTATGCAAAGCATTCTTCACGGAAGGTGATGAATACGCGGTGAAACTACTTCCATAACATGCCGGTGGTATCTTCGCGATCTTACCAAATATTCGAAGCAATTAAAACGCGTTCATTGTGCGGTTTATCGATGCATCAGGTGGTGTACAGGTTCTGACAGGCGGGTGCCCCTATCGTTCCCGCTATTAAACGGTAATTACAGATAATTGCGCGAGTTTGCATCCGTCTGATAACAAAATAACTATCGTTTCCTGTTGTAAACCGGAGTCGCGGGCGAGTTAGAAGCGGCGAAAGACTTATTTTATATTCATACTCGACGATGTTGAGAGGCCGCGGTCTTGAGAAAGGTTTTATAACAAAGTTCGAGGCGGATATATCTCAGAATCGCGGTAATCTTCTGCGCTTTAAATGGATATACATATTTATGAAGCGGATTTCGAATTCTCCGTCATAGCAATACTGTTTTCCTGGTATCGCCTAATATACTCATCGTTAATTAAATGGATACGATATTGTACATTCACCCTGTAATTACAGGACGCCGCCACTCTAGGTTTATCTCTTTTTCACTAGTAAATTTCAACACCTGGTGCATATATGGTGCATATAAATATTTTAACAATTTCGACGCCTTAAATCTCGCACAGCAAATTCTGGATTGTATTTTTCATTGACTATATTAATACAAGAAAAAGATTCTACTATAAATTTTTTCTTGCTCCTTTTTTATAAAAAATTTCTATTATTGGATTTCTTCTTGCAAAATGCATTCAAATAAGTCAGCGATTATAAAAACGTCGGAATTTGAACAATCACGTTTGTATAAAAATCATAGTACAGCAAAAGCATCTAGAAATGAGAACAAGTGTTTCTATCTAATGATGAACCATATGATTGTGCTACCCCATGATAACTTCACCACTCCCAGCCGTCGCGGAGGCATGGTTTCTCTCAGGTGAGTTTTTCTCACCTGGTGCAACGAAGGGTCCGTTCGTCCAACCAGGTCGAGACGGTGGTCAGGCCTGTAGGCCAATCCCCGCTGATGATCAGTGGTCCTGAGCCACAACCTTCTCCGTATCTCGTTCTCCTTTCCTCTTCATCTCGCCTATTCTCGTTTTCCTTCCCCCCCTCCCTCTCTTTCTTTATCTTTCCTCTTGGACGAGGAACCTTCATGTCTTCCTCTCTCTTGCGCATACCTCATTAGTGCCTCCTACCTTCCTTACCGAGACTCCATATCCTGGTCCTTATATCAATGACGCGTAGGAAAAGGGAGAGAATCTCTCTCTTTCTCTCTCTCTCTCTCTCTCTCTCTCTCTCCCCCTCCTCCCTCTCTCCTCGTCTTCATCTTCATCCTTCTCCTTCTCCTCCTCTTTCTCCATCGTCCTATGCGCCGAAGTAACGCCCCTTTCTGATACCTGGTCATGTTTCATTATTTTCCCCCAGAATCATTAAGGCAGTCGAGTCATCTCCCTCCTAAGAGGCGCGGACTGGACTCCCATCGGCCCACCTCCGTGTCGCGGAGGAGATTAAACGCACACTACCATAGCGCACGCACGCATTAACATCCTCTATCCTTATTCCGCTCGTTTGTTTATTCCATCCTCATCGTCGACCTTTTTTCGATCCACTGATTTCCCCTACCAGATTCTTGCGATGCGTTCGTCTTCTCTCTCTCTCTCTCTCTCTCTCTCTCTCTCTTCCTCCATCTTTCTCTTCCTCCCCCCATCTCATATGCTCTTTCAGTTCTCCATCCCTCTCTGTTCTAGTGTCACCTCCTCTCTCGCACTCTTCTACTGTCCTCTCAATCTCTTCGCCACTCCATGATTCTTTCTCTCTCCCGTCCGCTTCGCAATCTCCTTCCTCTCTCAGTCGCTCTTTTTAATTCCATACGGATGCAGTGCGGTGCTGCCATCTACTACTTACGGGAACTATGCGTTTTTATCCGATGCAACTTGCACCGAGTGGTGATTGCGACTTTATGATCATTGCAAATACAACCAGGAACTTCGGGAATATGAATGCCGGCGGTATGAGCCGCGGCATAAGCATTTGATTTTAGTGAATTTGCACGAGATATGGTTTTACTTTATCAACGATTACATGCTTAGCAGTAACAATGCTGATCAGTAATGAATTAATATTTATACGTTTAACATTAAAAACAAGGGAATAAGAGAACTTGAAAAACAAGATTCGCGTAATCGTTTGCGAGTTGCAACAATTTTTGATAAATTAGGTGAATGTGATTGCAATAAATTATTATGGACGGGAACACGATTTAAATAGCTTGTTTTAAGATATATTTCGTTTATCTGCGCAATACATCATGCTACGCAATAAATGTTAAGGCGGACAAATTTGGTTTATAAATTTCTCCTTATGTCGTTTTCGCACAATTTCGTCAAGTTTAATTGGTAACTTATATACTACAAGAAGATAAGATTCAATTATTGCGAACACTTAGTGAAATAGTTTTACACTAGACCGACAATGTGTGTGTGTGTGTGTGTGTGTGTGTGTGTGTGTGTGTGTGTGTGTGTGTGTGTGTGTGTGTGTGTGTGTGTGTGTGTGTGTGTGTGTGTGTGTGTGTGTGTGTGTGT
>Ga0157363_1001371_pt1 | contig 20173 bp, 11 predicted proteins | sample AttsexASBM1_FD_111477 | JGI IMG/M metagenome (GOLD analysis project Ga0157363, IMG submission 111477) | Fungus gardens microbial communities from leaf cutter ant in Ribeirão Preto, State of São Paulo, Brazil - Atta sexdens ASBM1 | ecosystem: Host-associated > Fungi > Mycelium > Unclassified ... | reverse complement strand
CAGTATTTTACAAATTTTTCAGTTTAATTTTTCAATGATTTTTAGCTGAAAATTTCATTTTCACCAAAATTTCAAAGAAATATGGTAAATATTTCAGAGAAATTTCAACAAAATTTCAGCAAAATTTCAGAGAAATTTTTATTCAAATTTTTATTCAACGATTTTTCAATGTTAGCTGAAAAATTCGCTTTTAGTGAAATATTAATATATCACAATTTCGCTGAAATGTTCCGAAATGAAAACGTAGAATAATTTCAGCGAAATATTTTTACCAAGGTTATTATAAATATTTTATATACTCATTATAAATATTATAAATATATTATAAATTTTTATACATAAATATTTTGATTCTTTATCTCACACTTTCTTAAAAAAAATGGATTTTCTAAATAGATTGTTAGTCGATTACATTTGATACTGATCTTATAACCTCACCACATTTTTATTTTATTCTCATATTTCCCGCTCAGTCAAAACTCAGAAAATGATGATTAGCCACTAGCACTGAAATTTAGGTTTGAAGATTGAAATCCAAGTTTAGAGATATTAGAGACTTGAGATTTGAAGAAGGATTATGAATTCGGGCCTTACTATTTCAATAGTGGCCTAGTTTTCACCGGCCGAGGATCAGAATGTATGAACTAATTAACTACAGTCAAGTATTCCTCTGTTACGAAAAACAGAGGAATACTCGACCATACGTTGGTTGTTGGTCTTACATTCTGATTCGGTTTAAATCCTCGATGGAAACTAGGCCACTGTTGAAATAGGCCAATATTACTAAACATACAAATTAAAATCGTGTTGCCTAAGGATTTTTGTTAGTATCAACATTTTCCAGTTTAATTTTTCGAGAAAATGTCATGTAACCATCTCTTAAGGTGCTTTTTTATGCGCAGCAAAAATGTTACGTGATACAAATTTTTGATAATTGCTTCCGCTGTATTGCGCATGAAAAAGAATAACGGCAATAGCACAGTATATACAGTAGCGCAACTCTCCTGATTTTATGTTGACCAAAAGTGCGCATGCGTGAAATAAATAAATTGTCTCATCTCTTTTCCTCCTTTTTTTCTTGTTCTCTTTTTTTTAAAATAAGCGTTTCAATGTTCCACTTAAATATTTGTCTTTCAAGCATACATGGTTCAGAATAGAATTTAGAGGGAAACATTATGTGTATTGTCCATTTGGTAAAATGTTGTGTGAGAAATCTCGAGAGATTGGTTTAATTTTTGTGAAAAAGTGATAAAATGAAAAAGTGAACAAAAGTAACATAGAAAACCGAGCAAGAAAGATTTTTTTTTATTTATTGTATTTTAAACTTATTTTTTGAACATATATATATAAATTTCTTTTATATCAGCTTTTTCATAATATTTTCATACATATGGTATATAATTACATATTGTAATATTTCTTTATACAAATATACATTTTTAAATTAATATTTTTCTTAATTTTTCTATATTTTTTCTATATTTACAATTTATTTTTATTAATTTTCATAAAGTTTAAATTATTTTATTGCAATATTTATTCGCGTCGCATGCTCTAATATGCTCCAATATGTTCCTACAATAGTACTTACTCATTTCAACGAATTCAGATGCATTAGGGAGATACTAATCGCGTTATTTAGCGCTACAAACTGTTCGCCGAGCTGCAGATAGCGCTAACATCATGATGTCACTAATTGTAGCGTGTCATAACTGTGCGCTATTCCTTCCGAGTGATGCGTTTGGGGAGACACTATTCGCGCTATGGACGCTACGAATGCTGTTCTTGGAGCCAATAGCGCAGTAGCGTTAGTAAGCTTCATGAACGATTCTAACGTAGCGTTGGTAGCGTTTAAGAGAAATAAAATCGAGGTTCAGTTAATATAGGAGGTTCTGTTTTCAATCACCAACCAAACTTTTCCCTATAATTAAAATTTTTAAGATTTTGTAAAATATTTGTAACGTAAATTTTTTATTTTCTCGTAGTAAATAACAGAACGCAATCTCAATTGCAATCTTTATGCTTGCCGCTAGGCCGAAGTGAACAATGTAGAAACTAGATCAAAAAATTAATAGTTACACTAAGTAAATTAATCAGATAAAAGGAAGAATCCTTGAGCATTCGTTGTCGATTTCAGAAGAAGAAGCTATCTACATCTAATAAGGATCTTAAGCATCTGCAACGGAATATCCTGTCGCGCTATACTGCAATAGTAACTTTTTTCCGTACACGGGAATTAAAAATTGCCAATAACAAAATACCTCTGATTTTCACGTTTATAATGAAATCAAATACACGTTAAACTTCGCAAAAACTTTGAAAAGATGATACACAAGCAAGCGTTACACAAGATAGCGATAAGGTTAGAGTTTACAAATCCATGAACGATCCTAGCGTAGCGTTGGTAGCGTTTAATATTCATCAAAGTTAGATGTTAGATTAATATTTAAGGGGATTCTGTTCTCGAGTGTCACCAAACTTTTCATTCTTCCTTTTATCTGATTAATTTAATAACTTAATTTTTTGATCTAGTTTCTACATTGTTCACTTCACCCTAGCAGCAAGCTATCAGATTGCAATTGAGATTGCGTTCTGTTATTCACTACGAGAAAATAAAAAATTTACATTACAAATACTTTACAAATACTTTACCTTAAAAATTTTAATTATAGGGAAAAGTTTGGTTAGTGATTGAAAACAGAATCTCCTACATTAACTTAATCTCGATTATATCTCTCTGGTTAAACGCTACCAACGCTATGCTAGGATCGTTCATGAAGCTTGCTAACGCTTGCTCGCGCTCTTGGCTCCAAGAACAGCATTGGTAGCGTTTGCGTCCATAGCGCGAATAGTGTCTCTCCAAACACACCTTTCGTTGGATTGTGATGCAAATAAATCTAGTGAGTTTTGTGAGAATTTTGACAGAGAAAAAAGAATGAAAAGAGAAAGAAATTTAGATGTAACCGTGGCAACACTAAGTAATTGAAGGCTTAAACACAATAGATACAGGCAATAGGCACAAGCAACAGGGAATAACGAGTCGTCCAATCAGAGCTCTGAGATATAATATCGAACTTATGGCTTCTTTCACTGGACGCGGAAACTCTTGCCGCGTGGCAAAATAAGACGCGGTAATCAATGAATATATTAGGAGCTGTAATCTTATTAGCTACCGCATCACGTTTTGCTGCACATCACATTACACATCAGAGTTCTAATTAGGCGGCTCGTTATTTCTTGTTGCCTACTGCCTGTACCTATTGTGTTTAAGTATTTACTTATTTCACGCATACGTACTCTATTTTGGCCAATACTAACATTAAAGATGCCGACAAAGAGTTGCGGTACTATATATACGTGGCAATAGCATATTAAGTTTAATCTCAAATATGTGTCTTTTATTTGCTTAGTTCGAAAATTAATATGGAAAACTTAAAAAGATAAAAATTTGTGATTATATGGCAATTGTTAGTGCAGTTACAACTCATTTCAGGTAATTATGTAGAATATCCCCATCACTTCAAATTTTAATAAAAATGTACTCATTGTACTTATTGTAAATGTATTCAATTTTTATATTTTTTGCAAATATTACAGATTTTCTTAACTTTGAATTTTTTGCTGCTCATTGTTCGTTCGATTGAACTTTAATAAGATGCGGCAAAATTATTTTGCGTCGTAAGTGCGTCATCTCACGTAAAATTTTTAAGCAATAGCAACGAATTGCTGCCGCAGTGTGTTGCGTATGAAAAATCAGCTTTAGAGTGACTATAACAAGAGTTAACAACAATGATTCGCTCTCGGGATTGGTCAGCACCAATGTCTGGGACCGTGCGATATGTTAATGAAAACATGAGTATTGTATAAATACTGTGTACGTGTTAGTAAAACGTGAGTTTGTGTAGCGTACTCTGTGAGTGTGTCCCAGCAATGGCGTTCTTCCGTCTTAATCATGGACGTATGAATATCTGGAATATCTTCAGTGCTAAGGGTGAAGATTTTAAGGAAAGAGACGGCCGCCATATTGTTTGGCGACACTGATGCTCTCTAGTAAAATAATAAAGTAACTGTGGCTGCGTTCTGTTTCATGCATGCCGCATTATTTATCCTTGTTATTCACCGAATGTTAAACAAAAGAATAAATAATGCGCAATTATCCGCTTCATGCATGAAATGGAATGCAGTCTGTGTGTGGTATCGCTGCTGGATACCGTGACGAGAACAATATTGCTTTCCATTTACATCGATTCTTATTAGATAATTCTCACTTATGACGTCATATAGCTCAGTTGCGCGTTCTTTTTACATTCTAAGTAAGATTTAATTGAGTTTTTGCCTATAATCACAATATCGAGACCGTGTGTTTTAGTGAGTTTCGTAAATTCTAACTTTAAAAATCAGGTTCGAACCTGTGTTGTCATGTGACTTTTTACTAAATTAAGCAAATAATGACGTCATTATCTGAGTATGAAATACTCAGCTTTAAACTCAGTTTCTTGTGTGGAAAGCAATTAATATATTGAGAGGTTACGAGCTAATAAGTTATTTTAATGCTAATTCAGAAATAATGTGAAATTAAATTTCATATAATTGAATAAACATTTCAATCTGTAATTAATAAGGTGTATCATTATCAATATCATAACGTATTGATAATTACAAGTACAATTCGTATAAAAATTAAAATTCTAATAATATCTAGCCATTATTAAATATTATTAATATAATATTAATAATTTAAGCCGTTAAATATTATTAATATAAAATTCGAGGCAGTATTATGGTATATATTTTATATTAATAATGTTTAACATGATTTTGGATTTTATTAAGATTTTTATGCGGCCTTAACTGTTACTACTTGCAATTATCGATTTTTTTGTAACGTTAATTATGAACTTGTATACAGGTTGAAATGTTTGTTCAATTATATGAAATTTAGTTTTATATTATTTCTCTCTCTCTCTCTCTCTCTCTCTCTTTCTCTCTTTCTCTCTCTCTCTGATTTAGCATTAAAATAACTTAGCTTATAGCCTCTTTTTTACTTGATTTATAAATATTTAACGGCTGTGTGCAATTGAAAATAATTTTCGATTTATGTTAAAAGAAGTAATGGGTATATATATTTATTACTTCTTTTAATATAAACAGAAAATTATTTTTAATTGCACAACGTTGAATTAACTTTGCCTCACATAAAATCTTATTTTTATGCACTGGAAATATAAATAATATCATATATCGATTTTCAAATAGAGCCCTAAAATGTCGCTACACAAGATGGCTGACCTCTCCGCCGTACGGATTTTGGTCCCCTCGCCCGTAAGTTAGCTTTACCGTCTAGATATTCATGTGTCTATGTGGTCTTAATATTTCTATATATATTACTAGAGAGAAATCTGAGAGAGAACGGCCCAAAACATGTGACCGCAAAATGCTGCCGCGCACTACTATCCTCTGACAAAGTGGATGTAAATTACATAGCAACATCCACTTTTCTTAGGGTACATTGTCTATTTTTCAAGGCTGGAGATGATAAATTGATATTTGGTTTGTATAATCGTGCTGTATGTAACTTTATCGTGCTATATACAGCACGATTATTATACTTAAATAAGGGTTTACTGTTAAATTAGTGTGCTGGTGTGTACGCATGTGCAAAATACGTCACGCGATCACGCGGAGCGGTTCTCGACGCATGCGTATAATGTTACATCAAAATTGGGGGTCACTTTTTCAAACAAGTTAACAATCTAGGGTCTTTAGATGTCCCATTAATTTTCTTGCGACGTGATCCCTGAATGGAGCAATCGAGTTGATGGCAAGGTTAATCACCTACAAAAGAACTTTAAGAATGACAATAAAATAAATAGTTGTGTATGAAATGGAAAGACACATATGTGGTACGTTTTTTAAAATTATCGATAAATTGATATAAATAATTAAGTAAATAAATAATAGTTGAACAGTATTTGAAAGGTTCAACCTTGGTAAAGATTTTTTTAGAATTTTTCGTACAATGTTTTAGATTTTCTCTATAAGTTCAGAATTTTTCATAATTCTACCAATTCGAAAGCAAATGTATACCTCTTAATTATATAACTTGATTTTATACGGTGTAACACAATATTATATGTACACTAAGCTGAAAATAAATATATCTCTTTTCTTTTGATAGGTTCTGATTACTATAGCACAAAATGTGACACTTAAGTTGTTGTTAATTGAAAGCATTAGAGTGTACAAAATGGAGAAAATTATACCAATGAATTGGTTGAACCAAATACTACTAATTTTTAGTATAGCAGCTGCAATATTATCCTTGATTGTACAAGGGTGGATAGATCTCACACCTCTGTCAATATACGTTTCTATCTCTTGGGCAGTATTTATTACAATTATATCTGTATGGTTGAGTTGTTATTTGCTACGTCTCACACTAAAAGCCAACAGTCCGATTCCTTTAAGATTTATAAACAAGTGGATATACAAAAGAGTGAATCAGTTAAGTTCGGAATTTTCTGTAAACAAAGATGAAAATATAGAAGTCATTTACAAGAGTCAAAGTGAGAACCAAAAGAATTTGAATGCTGCACAAGGTAATATTACATGCAATAATGATGCAACATTTGATACCTGTAAGGAAAGCTCTTTGACAAGAAAAAAAACGCTGAACATAATAGAAATAACACAAGAGATTAATGCAAAGTATATAGAAATGTGGTATAGGAATATAAGCAATGACAGATCATTCCCTGATGAAGCACAGGACTTGTTGAGCAAATTCTTGACTAGGCTTGTTTGGAAAACCAGTCTTTTAGATAAAATAAAGGTTACTAATAAATTGGCAAATGTGTTATTGTTGCACTTAAAGGAATATCATAGGTACGAATATATTCATCTCAAGAATTATCTTTGCAAATCTAGCAAAATTAATTATTTATTCATATCAGTACATATCGATATTTCCACAGAGCATTACGTAGAGTTGAAAAGGGTACTGCAGCTAGCATGGAGGAAGCTTATAAATATTTACACCCTGGATCTCGCAGTACGTCGACGTTGGAGCACATGCTATATCGTTTAGTTACTGTTCTGGCACAAGAGTTTTTACAATGGGAATTAATTAGTTCATTACCATGCAAAGTTTTGTTATCTATTTTAGCAAAGAGACTTTTAATAATAATAGACACGATAAGCTGCCCAAATTGGTTGATTGAGAATATATTAATATTATTGGAGGCTCCGTTAAACAAAGTTGATAGTGTCATTGCTCCAGTTAAACAAAATATCAATGTAAATTTTAATAATAACGTTATATATAGTAATACACACACACACACAACACACACACACACACACACACACACACACACACACACACACACACACACGTGTGCATGATACATACAATTTAATTTTTTAGGGTACTATAAGTGTTGCTTTAAGTGATGGTATTACATCCGTGACAGCGGCTGTGATTCCACAGCAATTGCCAAAATCTGTATCTAAGTCTAGTCCAACTGCAACTACTACTGTGAGTGAAAACAAGAATGCAGTTTTAATGGTAACTCCAGAAAGACCAACTCTGTGTTTGGAAGGTCTCTCTATGGAAGGTCTCTCTATGGAGCATAGAGGTCTGTGGGGAGAAAGCATAACTGATCTGGAATTAGATGAAGATAAGATATCACCGGTATACGAAGAGCCGACGGATTTCGCTACGACTATCGCTAGGCTTAGAAATCTGTTGCAACAGAAATCAACAGCAACCACACCATTGTTAGTAATGAATGTTTAATCTCAATTACATTGTTACATAGATTTGTAAATTTCAGACACGTTGAAGAAAAATCCTATGTGATATATGAAGGAAGTCAATTTATGAATTTATCAATTCCTTGGACTGAGTTCCATACTGCAACGGACGGCTCGCAGCAATTGTACTATTGTATACAATTTGATGATGTCGAACAACGTGGGGTAGATTTATTTGAAACAACCACTGCTACAGTCAAAAGGCAATATGCTGATTTTGTTCAATTACACATCAGTTTAGAAGAAGTAAGGTTTTTGTAACTGAAAAATATTTTAAAAAGTTATATAAAAATAAATTAATACAAATAAATTCAGAGTAGTAATTTAAATTTAATAATTATATTACGCTCAAAATTCCAGATTCCATCATTAGCAAATATCATGTTGGAATTGGTATTACCTGAGGGTGGCCGGATCGAACTGGAGATGTATTTGAAAACGTTATGTACGCGATTGGCGAACGAATGTCCGCCACAACTGCGTCACTTTCTTCGACCTAGTAGTAGCGCGGGCAAGAAAGCCGACGCGGTAGCGCCTCGTTTGGATCGATTTCTAGCCAAGACTGTGACTGGCGTTTTTAATACGTTGAAAACTGTTGTGCCAGGATTCGAACTAGATCAAGAAGAAGAGGCTTCCCCTCTTCCTACTTTGATGCCCTTGTCTGACATACCTTGGAGATTTGTCGAAGATATAAAATCGGTAATGTAGAACTTGTATGTATAAATTATATGTATATTTTTTTTAGAAAAAAAAGTATAGTTAGAATTAAATATAATTAGCAGGGTTGGGTAATGCTAAGTTAAAAAGATAAAAGTTAAGTTAACAAGTTAATTAATTTTAACTTAATTTAATTTATTTAATTTAGTTTTTTAATTTAGTTTATTTTATCAGTAACTATTAACTTTTAATTTTTTGTTAATCCTTAGATACAATGCTAATAAGTATATAATTTAATAATTTTATATCGTATAATCGTTATTTGTTAACAAAAATAATCAAATTCTTTAATAAATAAACTGTAAGAAAGGAAAATAGAATGGAAAAATCATGTAAAATAATCAAACTTTCTTTTTTTTTAATTGTTCGTTCGAACTAAATTTAACTTTTAACTTTTTAATTACTTTTTTATTAATTTAACTTTTAATTCAATTAATTTTATTATGGATTAACTTATATTTCAATTAAGTTAAATTTTCAAGGCTGTTAACTATAACTTAACTTAGTTAAAAAAAAAAATTTAACTTATCCAATCCTGATAATTAGGAACTTTAATGTTTTACAATATTAAAAATCAATAAAATTCTTATATTAGAATATACAATATTTTGATAAGAGATAACACATGCATTAAATCTAATTCAAATTTTTATTTTAAATCTAACAAAAGAAATTTTATTTTTTAATTTTTAATTGTTTTATCTTTTATATATTATGTTATCGTAAAGATCGTTTTAGACGAAATGTACATACGTAGTATAATATATATATATATATGAAGGTATGTAAATATGAAATCGGAATTTTTTTATAGAAAATACACGTTTATTGCATGAAAATGATAAAAAATATTTTTTTCGAAGTATTGCCCATCGGTAGCTATACATTTTTTCCACCTGTTTGACAATTTGTGGATGCCACGCCAAAATTGTTTTGAGCCAAACCAGTCATCTAACCATTTTTGTACATCTTCGTAAGAAGTGAAGTGCTGCTGAGCAAGTGCGTGTCCCATCAATGCAAATAAGTGGTAATCGGACGGAGCTAAGTCTGGTGAGTAAGCCGCATGCGAAAGTATTTCCCAACCAAATGCCTCAATCGTTTCCTTGACCAGTTTTGCTGTATATGATGGTGCATTATCATGAAGCAAAATCACTTTGTGTTGCTTTTTTTGATATTCCGGTCGTTTTTCATACAAAGCTTGATTCAAATTGATCATTTATTGTCGATAGCGTTCAGTATTAACGGTTTCGCCAGATTTTAATAGCTCATAATAGATCACACCTTTCTGATCCCATCAAACACAGAGCATTGTCTTCCGTCCATAGCGATTTGGCCTTGCAGTCGATGTCAATGGTTCGCCTGGAGTTACCCATGATCTTTTACGCTTAGGATTCTCAAAATATATCCACTTTTTATCGTCAGTCATAATTCGATGGAGAAATGATTTTCTTTTGTATCTGGCGAGCAGCATTTCGCAAGTGGTTTTTCGGTTTTCCTGCTGTCTTTCATTCAGTTCATGTGGAACCCATTTTCTCATCTTTTGGATCTTTCCCATGGATTTCAAACGTATGGAGACGGCTTCTCGTGTCACATTCAATTGATCCGCGAGATGTTGTTGAGTTTGAGCGTTATTCTCATCCAACAATGCTTGCAATTCGCTGTCTTCAAACTTTTTCGGTGCTTTTCCATGTTTTTCGTTTCTCACGTCAAAATCGTCACTTTTGAATTTTTTAAATCACTCAAAGCATTGTGATTTACCAAGAGCACTCACCGTAAGCTTCGACAAGAAAACTGCTTGAAGAAAATCAATGCTGTACGAAAATCATAGTTTCCAGGCATAAAATTCGACATGTTCAACGCTATTATAAACTATACTGTTGTATGAAACTTGTATGGTTATGAGTTGAAAATCTTTGTCAGATGTCAGAACAAGGAAATGGCGCCGTTTGACGGCAACTACATTACTATGGCCATCTATTGATAAATTCCGGTTTCATATTTACATACCTGGTACAGACATTAGCAAATATTTCACGCACGCATGCACATATGACATGCGTAATTATTCATATGAATGTAGATCAATACGAATATAAAGTTAGCATATTTTGGCGTTGCACAGTGGGATAAAATATGAATTTAGCAGGACAAAACTTGAAAAACTTAATATTTTTTAATGAATCAATCAGTGTAGCGAAGTATTGTCTATACTTATATAACGTAAATTCATAAGGCCAATAAAACAATCTGTTATTGTCATAACAATGCTCATAGTAACAGTTTGTCAGAGTAACTTTTATTGAAAAATATATTTTATATCTTTGATCATAAAATATATAAGAAAAAAGGCTCAAATAATTTATAAAATTAAGAAGTATAGAGCTACAAGCTAAGTCAAGTCTTAATGTGTTATTAAAAAACAAAAGTTTATTATAACAAACATGAAGCGAGATTGGTGCGCAAAAAAGTGCTCTTCCATCAAGACAACGCGCCATCCCACAAGTCGACCGTTGCAATGACAAAACTACGAATTGGGCTATGAATTGATTCCTCCATCCACCCTATTCTCCGGATTTGGCTCCGTGTGACTTCTTTCTGTTCCCAAACTTAAAAACTTGGCTCAGTGGGAAAAAATTCTCGTCAAATGAGGAAGTCATTGTCGCCGTCAATGAGTATTTTGCAGACTTTGAGACAGCCTACTTCAAATGACTACCAAACGTGAACTATGTGTCCTTTCTGGCTGAAATTTGGCCTGAAGGGGTTCGAAAAGTGGATCTTTCGAGATGTCGCGTCATCAAATGGATTGTAGCGCCATTTCATGGAAGTTTACCAAACTTATCAAACGACCCACGTATATGTACTCTTTTTAAAGAAAAAATTACGTTCTTTTAATTTATGTTAGATGTTTTATTCAAATTCTTGTATATATGTATTGAAAGAAATTTAAAATGTAAATATTATTTTATATTGTATATATATAATTAGTACACAATACTGAATAGAAAACATTTTTGCCAAATTTATCCAAAAAGATGCAAACTAGAATTGTATTCTTTGTAGTATATATTTTAAATAACCGCAACAATGATGTGCTACTTTTTGCAACTTTTGCAGATATTCAGTATGCAGTAATATAAAAAATTCGTTCTTCAAGATTTATAAAAAACAAAGAATTACTCGAAGATATGCTTGCACATCTTCTGATTGCACATAACTGAACCTGACGAAGGAAAAAAAGATTCCGAAGAAAAAGAAAACAAAAATATATACTAGAAATCTTTTATATCTTTTAAAAATTTTTAATTATTTTTTAAACAAATTAATGAAGAAAACGGGCAAATGGAAGTAAATAAATAACTGCTTATCAGTGCGCTATTATAAAATTACATTATATTTAAAAAACAGTTACAATGTACAAGTGACTAAAATTTTACATTTTTTAATTTTTCTTATGAAGACCAAGCTGTAATAATATAATTTGTATTAACAATTATAATAAATCCCAGTTACACATTTTTTTAAATAACAAAAAAAGTTAATTTTTTAAATTTACATCAAAATTCAAAATTAGCGATCACAAAAATATTAATTATTTATTAAATACAATTTTATTATTATTTCTTAACAATTGAAGTTTTGTCCAGCTGAATTTGCATTTTATCCACTGTGCACATCGTCTGAAACTACCTAATTTTATCCTTGAAGACTAAATTTGCAACTTATTTCAGTTTGATTTATATCTTCCAAATTATAACTTACATATGTATAATATATAAAATTAATATTTCAAAATATCTATTCTTCATAGAAAAGTCTAGCTTGTGAACTACAGCAACTGATCATGGAAAGGACAGAATATTTTACAGTAGACACAGCTTACGAAGCAGTTGACTCGATAGAAGCCAGTGGCGATTCAGAGTTATTAGATTGCTGGTGGGAGACGATTAATACTTCATATGATGGTAGCTACGATAATATTGTTAATAACTTTTTGTATTACTTTTTTGTTGTATGAAATAAAATAATATAAAATTGTATTTTGTAATTACAATAATAAAAGATTAAATATTATTAAATATTATATATTTTTAGATGAAGTAGATGAATTAGATTCGAATTTAACACTGACATGTACGATGATAGATTTGATTTGTGAACTTCTAGCAGGCATTGCTAGTAACAACACACTACAGCAAGAAGCAATCGTTAGATGGACTAAGTTGTTATTTGGGAATATTTCAGAGCCAATCCTACAGGTGAGGTTTATATTTAAAAGAATATTACATTTCTTTCACAGTTATTATATTTGTTAATTTTATGATTTACAGAAAATAATTCTTTGGTTATTTGACTCTCTGAGTGGCTCTTCGTTAATTTGGGATGCATCACATAATAACACAAATCAGAATGATACACAGTTGAAAGACAAATTGTTACATATACTAGAAGAAAAGATATCGTACGATATAAAATTGATATTCGGTGAGGATGATATACACAACGCTCTGAACTATTTGTTAAGTTCATATAAAATCAAAAAAATCAATGTAGATTTAAATATGCAAATGTTGGATGCACTAATATCGGAATTATTGATTTCCTGTAAAACAAATGATGCCACAAGGAATTAATTTCAATGTTTATTAAGTTCTTTAAATAGAAGATTTGATAATTAGTGAGATTCGCACATTTTTATTCTCTCGACAATGTGTCTGTGGGAGAGTCATTAAGATATTTGTATCAAAATAATTATATAAAAAAAATTGATATGTGCCATATGTAAAACATATCGCTCCCATACTTCGAAAGTGACAAAATTTAAAAAAGATGATTTCCGGATATAAATGAATTAAATAAACATTATCTTATCTGATCATTATCCAATCATCAAAAATAAACAACCTAATTGTTGTATGTTCACATCGGGGTTTAATATGATATGACAAAAATGACATTTCATCATATATTAAAAATATATATTAAATATATATTAAATATATATTAAAAATATATTCTTTCTGTCGATATTATTTGATTCAATAATTTTCTATCAAGTTGATAAAGTCTTCTATCAAGTTTCTTTTCTTAATTTTTTTTAATCATATGACTTTTAAAGTAAGAGCGATATGTTGACCGTTTATGTTTTGTGAAAAACCCGACAGATTTTTTAAAAACGAAGACTGTACCTGATCATATATTTACAATAAGATATGCCAAGTATTTTTTCCATTAGAGAATAATGACTTCTTTCAATTGAATAGTGGTGAAACGAGTCACTCTTGGGAAGGCACTATATGCATTTCTGGACTTACTAAGGCCTCTATTTTGTAACTCTTAATAACAGTAACAAAATCGTTGCATTATTAGTGCGCAACTTTTTTATCATGTACTACACAAAAACATATATATAATGATATTGTTACTGTCATTAGAGTTACAGAATAGGGTCCTAAGTATAGCACTTATATTTAATAACTAAGTTTTGTACAAAGAAATTGTGTGCTCCCGTAAAACATATATGGTGCGTGTTATACAACCTTTCTAAACTGCAACTCTATTATAATCGAAAGATTGTGAAGAGTTTTATATGTACACATACATACACAATATAGATATACACACGAGCTTAATATTTAATATATTTATTTTATAAAATAATAAGATTAATCGTACATTACAAATTAATTAATTTTTTTTGGGTGCATCATTTGTAGCCTTCTGCTTCTCTAGTTGTGCTCTGAAATTTAATTACAACACTGTAAATTTTGTGTACACTTTGCAGTTTCGTACAGATTTTAAGTAGATGATCTAAAGATATACAAATTGCTAAGAATGCTCAAAACCAGTGTTGGGAAAGTTACTTTTTAAAAGTAACGTGTTACTGTTACTTGCGATAAAAAGTAACTAGTTACCGATTTTAAAAAGTAAAGCGTTAATTAATGACAAAAGATCATTACTTTTCATTACTTTTTTTGTAATTATGCAGAAGACGGGCCTACTCATCGATTTTGATGAAATCAGAGTGTCATTCAACGAACCGTTTTTGCACGAAATAAACGAATCTGGCAGAAAAATAAGTGCCTGGCGAACTGAGATATTAATGGTTAAAGTTGATGATTATTGAGGTAAGGAAATCTGTCAGATTCATTCATTTCATGCAAAAATGCATCGAATGGCCTTAATTTCATTAAAATCAATGACTAAGCCTGTCTTCTGCATAATTACATTTTTTAAATGTTAGAACAGGCTTCTAAGACAGAATGCTAAAACAGAATATAAATTAAATATAAAATATTTAGAAAGATATTTATCTTTGAACATTTTTATCTTTTATTAATATTGTACATACTTATGTTTAATTCTACGGTATTTTATTATATAATAGATATTTTAGTTTTTATAATTTTTATATAATAGATATTTTAATGTTCTTATGCTAAAGCGAGAATAGTGAATGAAGTAAAAATAGGCAAAAAGTTTTATGTTTATTTAGTATCTATAATCTTATTATTCGTGACGGCCATGATCTATAAAAAATTAACGATACAAGTTATAGCAAATACAAGTAATGAAAATGTAACGTCATTACAAGTAACACGCTACTTCCCAACTTTACTCAAAACATCCTAAAAATTTTTATTTTTATAGTTATATTTTTTATTAGTATAATGTATGTTATTAGGTATACAAATGAAGTAATCAAAATTTTTTATCTAAATTCGAGATTTATTTTAAAAGTAAAACAAATTTTTAAATCAAAGTATTCGCTATTGCTTTCTCCAATTTTTAAGCCATCTTTCAGGCAGCTGATGAATTTCATCTCGAAAAAATGTTTTTCAAGTGGATCAATTGACATTTTAGCAATCCGCCGTAACTGTTGGAACTGGGTAAAACAAATCGCTTGAGTCAAGAATAGAATAGAAACGCCCATATATTGGAGAATGTCCTGCAAAATTGTTGCATGACGTCAGGGCCATATTGCTTCCAAGATAAAAGACACTATAATGAATCTTGGCTGGGACATCTTGCAGCACTCGGCACATTCACTAAACATTGTTCCGATTGTCATTTGTTCCAGTCAACGCAACACGCCTTGTCCGATACTCATTTTCAATCAATGGATAAGATCCGAAAATAGCTTCACGACTTTATCGTATCCAAATTCACAGCATTTTTCCGAGATGGAATTCAATAGCCTGAAAGATGGCTTGAAAAATTTGTTTTACTTTCTTTTAAAATGAATCTCGAATTTAGTTAAAAAATTTAGATTATTCATAATATATTCGTACACCTAATATAAGCTGGTATTCATATGCTGTTCTTTTAGATTGTCTTAAGTAATGTCTTAAGATAGTCTTAAAATTAGTTTATGTCTTAGGGTCTCTCTCTTTCACCAACACTAATTAACGCTAATTAATGGTTAATTCAATCACCATGATTGCCAACGTAAGAACTACAGAAGAAGAACAGAGAGATATTATGATATCTTAAATTACTGTTGGCACTGCTGTGAATTAATTATTGATTAATTTAACCAGAAGAAAAGGCTCTTAGCCTCTTTCACCAATCCCGATTAATGCTAATTGATGGTTAATTCAATGACCATGATTGCCAATGTGAGAACTAAACACAAAAAAGGAAGAGAGAGGAAATATTCTGATATATTAAATTGCTGTTGGCACTTCTGCGAATTGATTCTGTAATTAATTTAGCCAGAAGTTGATGAAAGAGGCTCTTAAACTTAAAATAATTTTAAATAAAAACTGGATATTAGCCATAGAATTTTAGATTATTATATGAGACAGAAGAATGTAAAAATATGGAGCTTTAATGCTGATTCTGTAATGAGTAGTCGGAAATCTTAAGTTTTAATCAGTTTTAACCTAAATAGGTAACTATGATTTTTCGCATCTACTTAGTTGTTGGTTGTATAATGAATCATTTAGCTCGACTAATGAGAAGGAATAAAGTCGAATTTGATTAGCCTTAAGAAAATTTATCTTAATTGTACAAGTTGGCTGTTGGCCAACTTTACTATTTATTCACCAATAAGACTTAAGATTATCGACTATCGACTTATTGTAGAATCAGCTTAATATTTTTAGGCAATATTTCATATTTTCCATTACAAAACAGATTTAAGAAAACTATATTTGTAATTTGGGATTCTCTAAACGTTTTATAGATGATTGTCGCTACCATTATCTTGATGAAAATTTTTCTTAGAATTTTTCATATAATTTTTCAGAATTTCTCTATAATTTTTAACTTTTTCGTATTTTTTATACAAATTGGAACATTTCTCAGAAAATCTATATTTTTTCTCCAAATTTTTTATATATATTAATTATGAAATATTGTAAAATTTTTAAGATATTTTGTAAGTATAATTTCTGATAAATGTTATAAAATCTAAAAAATTTAAAAAAATTTAAAAATACTTTTTAAAAATTATGGGATGAGAAATTTTAGAATATTTCAGAATTCACTTGTATGAAAAATTCTGATATTTTGAAATTTTCCGAGTATTTCTGAAAAATATTCCAATTTGTATAAAAATTAAGAAAAATTTTCACCAAGGTAATTAGCAACAACTAATGACAGAATAATCCTGGAAGAAAATGCGGCTGTCATTGACTATTGCTAGTTAACGATAACGACAATTGTAGATAAAATATTTAGAAAGAAAAACTAGAACTGGATCACTTCACCCATCTGTTTAAAGATCAAAAGAGGATAATTTTCATTTAATATGTTATATTGGGTTGTCTAGAAAGTTTGTGCCGATTTAAATTTTAGTATACATTTATTAAATTATATAGGTTAGTCGGCATGAATTTTCTGGACAATCCAATATTTAACGTTTTTTTATTTATCAAGCGTTATGTTGTCTCTCTTTGTCTTATATATGTGTGGAATTTGTTCAAAATAATAAACAAGTATGGCAAAGCAATACCTCAGCTGTTGATTGAAGTCATCTTCAACGTCATCATCGTCCCAATTGTCTTCCCAGACGCTGATATCATCGCTGTCTTCATCTTTTGCGGTCCAATCTAGTTAATAAATTTATTTTCCAAATCTGATTTGTTAATGATATTTGATATTGATGAATCAGCGATTTCGAACGTTATGTTACATAAATATATGTTAATTAAAAAAACCACCTTCCGCGGGAAATTCTTCAAACTCATCATCTTCCTCGAGCAATCCGAGATCGACTTTCGTCTTATCATTTTTGTTGTCGGTCATGCTTACAAATTTCTTACGAGAATTTCTTGAACTTTAAAATTACGTCCGTTACGTCTTAAGCTTGACTGTTTATAACATGGCATGATGCAAGTAAACATGGTATATGCTCGTAATAGAGATAGAAAACTATCGATAGCGACTATCGATAACTTCGATAGTCGCCTAACCATAAGATTTGTTCGCGTCGCATGTCTAATATGCTCTAAAATGCTCCTACCATAGCATTTACTCACTCTAACGCGCACATTGAAGTGAGTAGAAGCTATAGCAAAAGTACATTGGAGCATGCGACGCGACAAATCTTTAATATTAGGATCACACTAGCATAAATATCCAGAGATGCACCGTTTCACACATGATGTACATAATGCATCATTTATCATACGTTGGTCGAAAATTATCCATGAAAATATCTGAGCATCGCAATTATACAACAGTAACAAGAACCAATCAGTGATCACAGATCCTCGACTTGGTTTTAATCATGAATTTGATTGGAAGAATGTCCAAATTTTTGATAAGAAAAGATTTCTCAATAAATATTTAAATTCAGAAATGCTTCATATACAGAATAATGGACTTAATTTAAAAACAGACAGAATCCTTGTATTATTCTTATGCTTCCTTACTAGATACGTTAAAACAATAATGAGATTTAAAATAGTTATAGGTTGATTCTCTTATTTATTGTCATTGCTTGTTTATAAGTTCCCAACAAATGAGAATCGATTGAAATGAATTGAAATGGATTCAGATTTTCAAAGATATTGATTCACGAATGTTAAAATGAATGCTTTTCAATTCTGAATGCATTTTTATTCATTTATAGGAATTGCATGGAGCATATGTTTAGAGTATGTATATGTCTTTCTCTATGCCTTTCAATCTAAAAATAATATTAGCTTTTTCTGTGCATAAACACACAATTGTGAATACTGTTCAATTCAAAATTTTGAATAGAAAATGCAATTTCTCAATCCAATTGCATCCAATTGAATCTAATTGAATCCAATTGAATCCAATTAAATTAAAAAAAAATATTCGCTATTTAAAATACGCATTTAGATAAAAAAAATTTCAATCCATTTTAATTCATTCTCGTTGGGTCCACTTTATAACGTTCAATTTCAAACATTACGTCAAGACGAACTGACACGATATTAATCTGAGGATTTATTATTTTATATCTCATGAAAATTTTGAATCAATGTTTGTGAACTTCTTTGTTTTCCTGTTGAGGTGAGTCACACGAGTATTATTGATTTTTAATTATTAAGAACTAACAATAAAATGTTAATAATTTATATAGCGTATTAACTGCATTTCTGCTAATTTGCGAGTGATTTACTTTCAACGCAATATTATATTTTCTATTTTTTTGTTGAAGATGACTCCAAATTGAAATGTTCGATATAATAAATAAAGACAACTGCCAACATTTGAGTATTGTCTACATCTCCTAACTCTTCGCTCTATATCAACGTTAGACTCTCATTAGCCTTGTTCTAAAGTTCTAATTATTGTTTTTAAGATTGTGAGTCCTTATTTATATTTTTATATATTTATGTAATTTATTTTTGTTTAACATTTGATGAACAAGAATAAATGATTATGCGCATCATGCGTGAAACTGCATGCACCTTAAGCCGGTTCTACATTAGTTGCAAGCTGATAGCAAGTTTGTTATAATAGCCAATATGAAACGTTGATTTCAAAATGCAAGCTTCAGATTAGCTGTCACAACAAACTTGCGATCAGCTTGCAACTAATGTAGAACCGGCTTTAGGGCTGAGTTGCGTTCAGGAATATTCTCAAATAACTCTAACCCTAAATCTACAATAGAGTTTTAAGTCTTAAGCCATATCCAAATGGATGAATCGTCGATTATTCTCCTTGAATTCAATTGTAATTGGTCAATTTCTTACGACTTAAGGCTTAAAATATTGTAGATCTGGAATAAGCACAGATTCTTACATAACGGATGCATATAAGATATAAGAAATCTAACCAATCAGAATTCTTTATTTATGGAAAAGAAGAACTTTGATTGGTACATTTTCTTATGCATTATGTGTTATGCATTATGCAAGAGTCTGTGCTTCCCACTTAAGCTATAGGTTACGTTACGTATATTATAGCAAAAATGTATCCTAGAGTTATCTAGGCGTAATTTCAGAATGTAAAACTAGGGGATCGATTCTGTATCTTAAAACGAGATAAAAATGATAAAAGTGAACGAATTTACTAGAATACTGATAATTTGGTCACCTAGTATTAGGTGTACAAAAAAGTTCTGAGCTTTTTTTTGTAAAATTCAATCTTTATTCGTATGTAATCGTACGGAAATGGCTTGCTGCGTAACGCCAAGCTGTTCTGCAAGCTCCTTTTCAGT
>Ga0157363_1001370_pt1 | contig 20179 bp, 13 predicted proteins | sample AttsexASBM1_FD_111477 | JGI IMG/M metagenome (GOLD analysis project Ga0157363, IMG submission 111477) | Fungus gardens microbial communities from leaf cutter ant in Ribeirão Preto, State of São Paulo, Brazil - Atta sexdens ASBM1 | ecosystem: Host-associated > Fungi > Mycelium > Unclassified ... | reverse complement strand
TCCTACTTCATTCGGAATGTCATTAAAATAACCGATTTTCAAACAATGTAATTAACTTTGTCATGTATCATTGGATTCTTATATCGTGTATTACATAAATCAATAATAAATTACAATTAACGGAGCCTTATAGATACATGGAAAAAACAATTTTAATGATGTAAAATTAATGATCTAAAAATTTTTTAAATAATAAGAAAAACACGAAGTAGAAAGTCGATCGAAAATAAAAACTAAAAGTCAATACACAAAAAATTAAAAATTCAATTAGATATATATTTGAAAATAATTTTATTAAAAATATAATTAATTTCAATCTGTATCTGCTAAATTTTTAGATATTTCAGCAATATAATTTGTTTATAATTTATATAAATATAATTAATATCGTTCCACTACAAGTCTCAAAGTCAATGAATGTTTCAAAATAAAATCACACAGAAAAAAATGTTTAATTGAATTAACTGAAATTCTAGAGTGGAAAATGAACGATTCAGAATTCTGGTTAAATATACTAGAATTTTAGTAGAGTTAACTAAAAATTTAATAGACTTAACCAGAATTCTGGATCGTTCATTTTCCATCAGAATTCCAATTATTCAACCAAACATGTTTCTCCGTGCTCAATAAAATTTATGATTGCAAATGAATCAAACAAAGCACGTGACAAAAGGGACATCAAGAAACCTGTCGCGTTAATCGAAGAGACGCTTCTTTTCACGCCGTGCGCGATCGGAGTAGGGAAACAGCGTGAGAGAACTCGTTGATCCGGCTCGCAATAACTGCTGGCGCGGTGGAAGTAGTCAGAAGATGAGGAAGAAGAAACCTCGAGAGCAGGCGGCACTTTCACTCGGCAGTATGTCGAGGATGCGCAACGCTCGTGAACTTGTTTTACCTCGGTGTACTCTTGCCGCGGCGTGACAGGCATTAAGAGACTGCCGTCAGTTACAGACTGCAGCCTCGGCTTTTGTGCTGGATTACGACGAATCGGTTTGACGCAATATCGCCCGAGCGGCAACACGCCCGGCCGCATTTTTCTCACCGTATAACATCGACTGCGAAACTTCCTATGAACATATCGAACGCAGGAAAAGCGCGCTTGTAAATTTGCACTAATTATATGCGCACGTAATACAAAATAACAACGTTTCCTCGCGCTTAAGATAATAGCTCTTCTCACGCTCTTAAAGAAATTGCATACGACATATTCTTAAACTTCTAATATTCTTTTAATTTTGAATTCTTCAATTTGAGGTTTTTCTAAAATATCAAAAAAAGGAATCTTTAGTTAAGCAACATATTTTGCACTGAATTAATACACTGAAAAAAAGAGACTGATAACAAAATATTAAGTGAAATAATTCCAAATAATATTCGATTAATATAACAAAAAATAATTTTCTAAATATAATGATATAATCAACCATTTGGTAATACTTACTAAATATTTAAGAAAGTAAAATTATTTTTGGTTATATTAACTGAATATTTGATTAGAATTACTTCACTCAACATTTCGCAGCTATTATAGCTATTAAATTTTTTTTCAATGTGCTCATATTAGAAATTATAGTCATTAGAAGATTCCTCAAGACTGTTAATAGCCTCATTGATGATAAATTTTTAACAGATTCCTGGCAGAATTCTGTTTAAATATCATTTGCAAAGACATGTACTATGTTGGAAATTGCAATGTTATAACAAGTAATAACGGTTCTGAAAATTTTTTTAGAAGAATCGATTTCTAATATAATGTAATCTTGTACTACATCGAAGTTTTGATTGAAAGATCTGAAGAAAAGTTAAGTATATTGTCATTAAATTATCATGATTATCATCATTATATTTCCGACACAAATTTATTTATCTCAGACTCGGACAAACGACATCCTATAATAAGCAAGGAAAATTGTTAGATTTATGGACCTATGATACTCAAGATCTATGATACCCGAGAAGTTAATTTAGATCTGAAGATATACCCTAATCAATTTTGATCTTAGTTGACGATTTCACATCTGACAATCGTATTCAGCAGAAACAATACATGTAAAAACAAGCAGAAAAGCGCTATTTTCCGTGTCCGAAGTTGTATTTCCCAAGAATTGCGCAACCGATCGATAAAATCTATTTCATTTTTGACTTACTTTTTCACATGTAATCATGTTCTCTCGTTGGCTTATCACGATTACTGAGATATCTCATCTCTCACATTTTGAATTTACGAGATACAGAAACGCGGAAATGGGAAACGTGAAAGCGTGTCTCGACGATGTCACCAAGTATGTACCGATTATACAACGAGTCCTTGGCGTTGAGCAACTCATAAATCTGACATGGCAAGAGAAGATAAACTGATGCGCTCGAATGCAATTAAACGAACGCAATAAATGTATTACCGCGGCGCGATAGGCCGTATCATATCGCTCAGAGTGAAAGTTGGAGTCTCCGTCGAAGGACCACGTCTCTACAGAAACAGTTATTTTAGCCCAAGTACAGAAGTATTCATCAATCTAAATTGGTTCGAGGTCGATAATTGGTTAGCCTGTTACTGAGATTTCTATCTCCTTTTCTGAGATTATTGTAGAAACTCTATTATTTTCCTCTTTAACCGTTCTTGAAAGATCGTCTACTAGACAAAGGATGTACACAGAAAAATATTATTCTATTGCTGAGAAAAGATTATTCAATTTACTTTCTTCCTTTTAAGTAACGGTTATCTTTAACAAAAAATATTTTCTTGATAATAATCTTAAAATATACTTATCAGAAATTTTAAAAAACTTATTATTACGTGTTCAAAAGAAGCAATATTTATTTTCTTTTGAAAAATATTATAAAATTGAAGCGAAGAAACTACTATATAACGAAAGAATACGACATATAATAAGCAAATTGAATTTGTTTTAATGTAATAATTTTGATTAAAATACTAGAAAATTCAGAATATATTTTGAATAAATGTAATGTTTGTGATGAATAATTCTTGAAACACATAATTAATTATTCACGTAATTATTCTCTGCATAGTATTTTTCGTCCTAGTGAAAATTTTTCTCATAATTTTTATACGAATTAGAAAATTTACATCTTTTCTCAGAATTTTTCATATATGTTAATTATAAAATATCGTAAGATTTCTAAGATTTTTTTGTAAATATAATTTCTGATAAAATATTATAAAATCTAAAAAATTAAAAAATATTTTTTACAAATTAATAGGATGAGAAATTTCAAAATATTTCAGAATTCACTTGTATAAAAAATTCTAAGAGAAGATGTAAACTTTCTGAATATTTCTGAGTATTTCTGAAAAATGTTATAATTCGTATAAAAAGTGTGAGAAAGTTATAAAATTATATAGAAATTCTGAAAAATTATATGAAAAATTCTGAGAAAAATTTTCACCAGGATAATCTCGAGTATTCTACGTCATTATACTTTATACACGTAATTCCAATAATGATACTCGTGATAGACCAAGTCTTTTTGCGATCCGATAAAAAATCAGACTTGGAAAGCTAAGTTCAGGATAGAAGATAGAATTAGCTGTTATCCGCTCGACCAGCGGAGGAAAGCGTGAAAAATCCGTAACATGGGAGTGTCCTCGAGCAGTTAAATGTGATTGTTTCGACGTCGTACATGACCTTATGCGTTACGGGATGAACGCCGATGAAGAATTTACGATCTGAACGAAAGGACTGCCGGTGGGTGCGCGACTTTCCACTTTCGACGCGAAAAATCGTCGATTCAACGGACCGCGAAACTGTACGTTCGCGATTATTAAGGAAGCCATTGATTTACGGCACACGTAGATATCTGGCGTAGTTGGACGAACAGAATCCGGCCAGATATCGATGCGTCTTACGAAACATCCGGAGTCATCGTTCAGAGAAGAGGCCATGCAGGTGGAATCTCTAGCTACCGTTACTATTACGTGCATGCCGTTCTCGATTAGAAGGTCCCATGCACTTCTAGGCGGCATGGTCGGTTGCCGTTTCATAAGAACTGGTAAGAAGTGCCTACCGTGTAATACGTTTTATCCGATTTATCTTTTCAAGAATGGATCGTTGTATCGTTTCGAAATGAAGGAAGGAGAATGATGGAAGAAAAGAAGAAAACTTTCTTCTCGCGATTCGAAAAGATGCCATCTGCTTTCGACGGTCATCGAACTCACTGTCTGACACAGGTATCCACACCCATCCCTCCACGTCATCAATCCCTGATATAATTACTTTCTCTTGAAATTCGTGCGTTATCGACCAGAAGTATTCCGTCGGCATGACCATGTATGAAAATGAAAGATCTCAAATAATTTATTCAAGCGAAAGAGATCCTCGAAGTTACTTTTTACCGATACGTCGCGTTGATTAGAAAACCGGAAAAACTGATCACTCAAGATATACTCGGAGAAAATCATGTGCGTTCACACAATTCTATAGAATTGAACGCGAACCTTTACGATCCATTAAGTCAATTCGATTAAATTGTTTCAGACCGATTCCATTTCTCCGCCGCGCCCTGTGCCGATTTCGAATGAACTCTCACGTATACGCGTTTACGATATTATCGATATTTCCCCTGGTCCATTGATCGAACTTATATGAGGAGAGAGAGAGTCATATCGTACATTTAGACCGCGACGAGCCTAATATTCTCAATTCGAAAGGTTTCACTACCTTTTTCTCTTCGCCTTTTCTTTTTTATATATACGACATATTCACTTTTTTTCACGGTGCAGTGATCAATCTCGATCGTTTCAAACTAATGACTCGTACGTCGACCTTAAGTTTCAATCTACCCATGAAACTCTAATTCTGTTAATTAACGCAACACGCGACCGTGCTACATGACAACTGGGTCGTTAGAAATGCATATCCATCAACATGTGCTTCGCGTGTTTCGCCTTCGCACGATTCGCGAGCAAGTAGAAATTGATCCACTGGTCCAGACTTGCACCGAAGCACGTCGATTCATTAATGCGATTGGTAATGAGCCTAGTCTTTTACGGTGAATTGCCGTAAAGTGGACGCCGACAGGTACATAAATTGCGGAGACTGCAAGAAGACGCAACCTCTTTATTCGAATCAGTGACTATAAAATAACTATATTTAGTTTCTGCGTTTTGAGTTAATCTCGAAAGCAGTACCGTTATAGAATGACCTTAAAAATACGAAGATGAAATTAATGTTTATTAGCGTTTGTCACGAATTTTTATCTGATTAGCGAAAGTTTCCAAAAGCAAAATGATTGATGCTTTAGATTTTAAAGTTTGAGATATTTTATAGACTTCAAAATAGAAAACATTAGTTTTTCAATAAATAAATTAAATATTAATTTTTAATTTAAATATTTTTTTTTAATCTAAAATACATATTTTTATATTAATTTATTAATATTTATATATAGCAGAAAAGTAGGTGAAAAAAAGCAAAGCAATTTTTTAATTAACTATTATTTCTGAATATATTGAAAAGTACAACATAACTGTGCAACAATAAATAATAATATAAATAAAAATATAAATAATTATAAGTAAAATTAGAGATCTCTTATTCTGTAACTCTTAACGATAGTATCATTATTGTTGCACTCTCGTTGCGCAGATTTTATACATGATAAAAAAGCTACGCAACGACAATGTAATGGTATTGACATTGTTATTAAAAGTTACAGAATAAGGGTCGATAAGAATAAATCATGAAATCCTCTTTTCGATCTTATTTTCGATCAAAGCGCATGTTTGACAATATTTATATGCAAATTTGCAAATACATTTTGCAGTTACATAAACTGCGTGCTGAATCAATTTGTCGGAGTTGAAACGCAGTCATAAAATGAAATTGGAATATCCAGCTTCAAATTACATTGATCGCCAATTTAATAATAAAATAATAATAAAAATTTAATGATAATAATAAGCATCTTAAAAGATTGCAAAGAACTTGCAAAAAATATCAGTCGGGAATCGAATCTGAAGCCTTATTCTAAAAAAATATTGTATATGAAAATATCAAGGACATCTATAATTACAATGTGCTATATAATATTTTTGTACATTTTCATATGCGATATTGGATCTCATTTCATGCAGACACGTCTTATCAATTCGACTGCCGAGGTATAAGGAGATATTTGCAAATGCATATAAACCAAGCATCACCACCCATTTTGATCAAAAATAGGATTGTTTCTCTTATTTGATTTATAAATATGACGACTGATATTCATAGTATGTTATTTTTCATATTACACGGTATCGACATTACGTATTGAATCATAAATTGCTATCGATAACTTTCTACACACACAGTAGCGCGTTTTCATTGAAAGTGACAAATTAATATTTGCAGGAAATATTACATACGATACGATAGCGCGAAAAATCAGGCCAACCAAACAAACGATTCATTATAAACAGCTATCGAAAACTGTTAAATAGAAAAGCGCGTACAATATGTACATAGCGAATCTGGAAGTCGCGAAACATATGATGGAAGAAGAAAGTGGCCACCGTGAAATGCTCACATCGGGTTTCTTCGCAGATAGAAACTCAAGTATCTACTTGAGTATCAATGTGTACTTAGCACATATTAGAATTACTTGCGGAAGGACTGCTATCACTGAGTGATAGCATTTAATTTTGTCATGTGTGACAACTTTATTAAGTCAGCTTATTCTCGCTTAACGAAGAAAAAATGAGATAAAATCTAACATATAATATTAATTTTTTTGTCGGGATATCTTAATTGAAACCTGTCGAGACTATCTCGATTACTAATATTCAATTACTTCTTATTCGCTACACGCATTTTTTAAGATTCTTGTTTACTCATTATTATCTTAAATGATGGACGTCAGAAGCGAGAAAATACATACTAAAAAATTTTGAAAATTGGATTAAAATAAAAATATGTTTCAACAAAACAACGCTTATGATCATAAGAACCAACTTGTAAAATATATCGAAAACTCCCCCTTTTATTTTGTTAATTAATAAATAACATATCTGGAAATGAATAATGCATAATTAAAAATGAATAAGCTATGTTCACAGATCACAAATAGTCAAATTAATAATACACAGAAATAAATATGATTTACTTTTTCTCCAAAACAAAAAAAGAGTTTTCTATATTCATTAAAAATATCTTTTATATTGATTAAAAATATTACTTTATCAAAAAATATTTCTATTTAAATATAACTTTTGCAAGAATTTTTTCTCGCTTCTAACGTCACTCAAACTGAGATAGCAGCGATGAGGAAACAGGAGCTTTAAACTCATGTTGCACTACGCATTGAAGATCGATGATTGTAAGTTAGATCGATGATTGTGAAGATTAGAAACCAGTCGATCAGAACAAAATGGATTAAAATTATCTGCCTGATTGAATTTTGATCTCTAATCTTCATAATCCTCAGTCTCCAATGCATAGTGTGACACAGACTTTAAGATCACATTAGACTATGCATTGGAAATTGCAAATTGAAGATTAGAATTTGAAATTTTAATTTTAATCTGTTTCGTTCTTATCAAATTTTAATCTTCAATTGGCAATTTTCAGTCTCTAATGCTAAAATATACAGGACCTATCATGGAACAAGATTGGAATGGATTCCGATAGGAATTATTCAATTATTACCTAGATTTCTATTGTTTTCTAAAGAAAACGGAATAATTCCGACATGTTCCATAATATATATATATAGAGGTGCCCAGATAGCACAAAAAGAATTCAATCGTGTCATCAATTTCGAGTTCATTTTCAAAAAAGAATTCTTTTTGTGTCTGAAAATGAATTCTAAATTGATGACATAACAATTGAATTCTTTTTGAACTCTTTGCGCTGTCTGGGTAGTTTGATATAGACTTCACGACATTATTTGCATCACCACATAAAGATTTCCCTTGAGGTTTCTCAAACCTCGATCCAATCACTTCGCACTCAACGAGATTGACATTATTCGAATCACTGTCACTTGGCACGAGAATACGTAATCCACGCGAAGAGAACAGCAAAAACATGATGTTAAAGAAAAAAAAAAGGACACATCTTCTTACATCATAGAGCAAGAAGAAATCAATACAGATGTTATGGAAGAAACAAAAAAAAGAAGAGAAAATCAAAGGAAAGTTCACTAAGCGGGAAAGCTGATCAGTGAATGAATGGTTTCGTACTCACCAAGCGCATGATGCTGTCTGTGTCCACGCTCGTTCAGTACTCGCCTTTTACTCGAGAAGATGATCTCCTGAATAGGTAGGTACGTAGTGATAGTCCCTGATTCGCGTTGGAGGTGGGGTCATGTACCCCACCGGTGTTAACGCACGTATGTATGTATAAGTTACATGTACAGGTGGCAGGTTCACTGTCCACCAGCTGCGTCTCGCCGCTTTCGGTCGTCGCGAATCGGATCCTTTGAATACCGCTGCATTCTCGTGACCCATTTCTATCGCGTTCCCGCGCGTTTTGCGAAAGGGAGGGAAATGGGGATAAGTTACTTCGAATGAGTACGTGTCACGTGGCTGACATTCGACTAGGAGGGTACTGTACATATAGTACTTAAATACAGATCTCGCTCTCTTATTGTACACAATCTTTTTGAAAAAAAATTAACGAATTGCACCTTTTCAAAACAATATCATTATTATTGTTGGCTCGATATATCGATGGTGACACAATTGTTTATCATAAAAATGACATGAATTTCATTGAATTTTAAAATCTACTTTATATCTATTTTTGTCAATGTAGATTAATTTTATATGAATAATGAAATCTGATGAAAATTTCGCATTCATTCTGATGAAAATTTTTCTCGAAATTTTTATATGAATTGGTGGAACATTGAAATATTGAGAAAGTCTTTTCTTTGAATGTTTTACATATGTAAATTTTAAAATATTCTAATAAGATTTCTAAGATTTCTTATTCTATATTCTATTTGTGAAAAAATATTTTAAATTTGTTCAGATTTTATAAGATTTCATTAGAAATTATAGAATAAGAAATCTTAGATTCTTTTAGAGTTCATATATATGAAGACTTCTAGAAAAAAAGTATGTAAACTTTTTCGGCACTTTTGAAAAGTGTTCCAAAAGTTGTATAAAAAATTTGGCAAATTTTTTTCAAAATTATAAAATCATTGAGAAATTTTGAAAAATTCTAAAATTAATTTACATGTTTGGATAAAGATTTTGATTAATAAAGATTCTTTTGAAGAAAATGTACATTTTCTTAAAATGTTATGCAACAAAATTTCTTTTCATTCAATACATACATAGAAAATTAAATATTTAAATAAAAAAGGATTATTATTTAAATAAAAATACTTAAATACTTAAATAAAAAAGAATTATTTATAAATATAAAAGAAAATTACGAGAAATCTTTTAGACGCTCACTTGCTGAAATTAAAATTCATTTTCATCAACAAATTAACAACTCGACTTAACAATTTATCTTATTTATCTTTTCCTAGTTCTAAGAATTAGAAAAGTGATAGAGAGTAAATAGCGAGATAAAATTAATCTATATTGGCAAAAATAGATATAAAGTAGGTTTTAGAATTCAGCGAATGTCATTTTTATAATAAACAACTTTTGCTACGAGCGCAATGATTAATTATGAATTGCAGCGGTACATACTTATGATCCATATGACACAAGGACAATTATGTATTTACATGTCGAAGTCGAAGTCGCATCGTGCGCTGTACGCACGTCGGTCGCGCAACGACCTTCGCCTTCCTTGGTGAGATTGGTGAGAAACGCAGAAAGGCGAGAACCATGGCGGCGGTACTATTGGCGAAATTGTGCTTTCGCTGTGTCGTGCGCTTTTCCGACCGAGAGTACATGCGCTGAGGGAAGAAAATCGTTGGGATTGAATAGGAAGAAAAAATGGTACGTGAGAACGTAATTGTCCATCACTGTCGTCGCGAGGCAGGCACATAATCGAATGCCGGAGTAATTGGTGGCGGGCTAACCTCTGACCGGACAGCCGGATACCCCATTCCGCAATATGTTGCGTCATTTCGTCGAATGAGTCTCTCCGAAATCAAGTTGATTGACCACGCTATTTACAAATTTCTTAATTTAGTACCAGAACATATAATTAGTTTTCGAATTTTTTTATCTTTTATTTTAAGAAATGAAAATTTTCTTTATGAAACCTTCATGTCGCATTTCTTATAATTACAAGTATTGACATTTACTTTTTATATCTTTCGAAAATTTTATTTGTATAATATTATTAATTTTACGTAAATATATCTTAGATCTATCTTGGATAAATGTAGATTAAAATTATTTTATATGGAAGCATATTTGTGTTATCAATTCTTTCTGTTCAGAAAATGTTTTATTATATAATACCTATAATATATGTATGTTTGATATTGTACTTAATAATATTTCAAACAGTTAACCTACATAAAGATTATGTTCTATAAGAGTTGTATTAAATTTGTATTAATAAAATTCATATAATTGAACATTTAGCATCTATTTACTTTATGCGTTGACAGAACCACTGCAGTGAATCTAGCAATGACACGGATGAAGGCGATGATCAGGAGGCGTCTTCTTTGCAAGAAGGAACGAACATTGAAGATACCTTAACATCTTTCAGGGAACAATGGCAACGTGAGTTAACGATATCACCTAAGCGTGATACATCAAAGACATATTCACCAAATCAGCCTAACATTGAGATCGCAAATGATGAAGCTTCTATCGAAAGCAAGGTATAGTAATTATCGTCGAAATAAATTTTGAACTTTTATAACGTTTCTATAAAAATATTTCTTGTTTCAGGCAAAGAATTTATTTCTTAAAGGTATTGAACATGAACAAAGCAGAAAGTTTTATGAGGCAATTCAGTTTTATAAGCGTGCGGTACAATTAGTTCCTGATATTGAAGTGCGTTTGTATGAATCAACAAAAGCAAAAGCAAGAGACAGATTCGATGCTGATGATTGTTGTGATACACTACTAGACAATGATTTTTCAAGTACCAACGACAGCGAAAATCATAATGAAGTTGATGAAGAAGAAACTGATTTATTTTTGAAATTGTCTAAAATTGTAAATCGCAATCAATGTGTATGTTTCCCAAAATTCGAACAAAGTGTAAGTATATTATTTTTAACATTTCTGTTGTAATAGTTTGTGTTGTAATTTTAAATGTACAATATATTTATACAGAGTTGTAATTGAATGTGCTGTGTATTTTATATTCGACATTTCCTTTATGTATTTCAGACAACACATATCTCTGCATTACCTATGGAGATAGTGCTTTACATTCTGAGATGGGTTGTGTCTTCTGAACTAGATTTTCGATCATTAGAAATGTTTTCAAGAGTATGTCGCGGATTTTACATATCTGCACGAGACACGGAGATTTGGCGACTTGCGTGCGTTAGGTAAATATTGAAAGATATTAGCGTGATTATTGGTTGTTAAATTGGAATTGTTTTCAATAGGGTATGGGGTGTAAACTGTGGTACTTGCGAACCGAAATATAAATCATGGAGGGATATGTACTTGCAACGGCCTAGATTAAGATACAACGGATGTTACATAAATAAAACAAGTTACATACGCGATGGAGAAAATAATTTCCAAGACCGTTTTTACAGACCATGGCATCTCGTTGAATATTTTCGGTACCTGAGGTACAAAAACATTATTGTAATATCTGCAAAGATATTCTATTTTCTTGCTACCATGTTATGACATCCAAAGTGAAAAATTTTTCACAATATTTTTCTTGCACTTAGATTTTTTCCCGAAGGAAGAGTTTTAATGTTGACTTCGACTGAGGAAGCTCAAATCTGTGTAAATTCCTTACGAAATCGCATACCACGCAATCCATCAGTTCTAATTGGTCATTTTCGATTACATGATAATTATGTGACACTTGTATTGAAAAGACAAGAAACTAAAGGAATCAATTTCTACAGAAGGAAGAAAAGAGAACCGGTGCATGATAGTGGTGAACAAACGTTTCATATTGTAAGTAATAAATATATCTGAAATTGAATATTATGTATCAAAAATCAGTTAATACATTTTCCCATACATGTAATCGTAGGAATTTGAAATACAGAATCACCATAGAAGAGTAAACTCGCAATTGAAATGGATCAGCTACAGTATTTTCACAAAATATAAAAATGGACAGGAAGCGAAGATTTGTCTAAAAGAACCATCTGTAAGGGAATTCAGGGCGTCGCCGATTGGTGGTAGATATCCACCTCTTAAATTCAGCAGGGTAAAGAGTTACACTCAGGAGAGCGAAGTCCCATTATAGTAATGAACTGACAACAAACAAATCATATGAATCATGAGAGTACAATTATCGAATTATTCTTACAGAAGAAAAATAGTGAATGTAGTGAATTCTCAGTATGTTATAAAACCGAAAACAAAGATGAATATGTAATTATAATTAAGTGTACTTTTCTTTGAATTATATTAAGTACGTATACATATTTTTCAAGATATTTTATTTATCTTGTATCACGCATTGTATTCTAACAGTTTCCTATTGTACATTATACAACCTGCAAATCACAACTATTCTTAAAGAATTAATACGACGATAACACTTCCAATCATAAAAGTGTATAACTTATTTATATAGATCTAATATAATTATTTAAGCACTAGATTATAGTGCCTTACATCGCAATGAGTTGCATACTTCAGAACTTAACAAAGTATGTACTGAAGAATGTAATTATATAGTTTTGTTTATCAATTAATTATTGCTCAGCTATACTTAAGTTTAAAAAGTATGTTAATTGAATAAAATTTATGTAAATTTTTTAAATTGTGTATATAATTTTGTATAATTATATGTAATAAAAAATAGCAAGCACTGAAATATTATATGATCTTATTTATGCAATGAGAATATATAACGATTTACACTTGTGTGGTACAAAATATAACATATCAACTCTTGCGGGACATGTGATATATGTTCGTACTCTGTATTACTATCAATTGCTCTTTTTTGCTACTAAATAATCTTTACATAAAATTGTAAATTTGTAACTGATTTTTACTGTGTATATCAATTTGCTATATATTATAATATGAATTACTCATCTAAATTGAAATTTACATTTCTACTTTTCCTATTTCTGAATGATGAAATAGAATTAGCTGAGAACCTTTAGAATAATTTTATTATCGGTTCAGTATCACCTGAACAACGAATTATCTTACTATAGTGGAATTGAACCAGCATCCACTAATTGAAATAATTTCATCTCTGAATATATTATAAAGCGTAACTGATTTAAAAAAATGGACGTCAGAATATGTATATTGTTGGATATCTCTGATCAAAGTCTACACAGTCCGAAAATTTATAACCTTACTCGAATATAATTTTTCCGTATATTTAAACCGTTTCTAAAATTTTATTTCAAATGTAGTCTGATATGATCACAAGTTTTTATCGTTCCAATTCAAGAAATAAATCAATTAAAAAAAATCTCATTAAAAGCTCATGTTTTCGAATTCTCTCTCTCGAAAAATTAATTTATTCTCAATGTAATTAATGTTTGATTAATTTAGTAAAATAGCTGTAAATTTGAAACAACTTTTAATTTTTTTTTCATTTCTGTACTTAACATGAATTATATATTATCTACGCTATTAAATATGATATTTCGGCTTTCGAATACGGACCTGTGAAGACTGCCGCATTTTAAGTTATTGCATCACATCGTATTGTGCTTGTATTGCTTTCCAGATCATCTTTAATACTTTCTCTCACATATGTTAATAAAGTATATACAATTGACTCTAGTAAATTCCTAACTTTTTTCAATATAGACTTATATTTCTTCAGGTAATCATATAAAGAATAAGCGAGTTGTAAGGAAAAGTGGCAAATATAATTTTGCATAAAATTCATTCTTAATATTTGAATTTTTATGTTATGTTTTTTCTCTTTTACAAGAGAAGAGATTTTTTTTTTATTTAATTGTCGGATTTCTTCAATGAATAATTTAATCATAAAAGGTACAAATAATATTCGTGTTAAAAAAAATTTAAGATAGAAAAGAATTTAAAATCTGTAAAATGTAAACAAATTGCATCAGTATTTTTTAAATAACATATCTTCTCAATAAGAAAGATTATACTCTTTTGATACAAAACTGTATCAAAAGTGTTGGAAAGAAATATTCCAATTATATTATCAAAAGTAAATTGTAAAATAAAATATTTACGTCTTTTAACAAAATAAATATTACTTCTTTCTCACATCATACCCGTCAATTTCCAATTTTATCTTGCTTATTTATATATTTGCAGGAAAACTCCATAAATATCCTATTACTGTTAAGCATTCGATATGATAAGTAATCGTACATATTTTGTACTCATGATTGTACCTAAACCGTCCCGCAATAATTACATAAATTAAATACTCTGTATTATATAATAACTCTGTATTATATAAACTCTGTGTAATATATATAATATGTATTATATATAATATGTATAATATATATAATATGTATATATATATATATATTTTTTTTTCAATATCCTTAAATTTATATTATAGAATTCAGCACTTTCTGGTCTCCAAATGTCGAAACGCTCGACTAATCGCCAGTTGTTATAGGCTCGATTTATCACAGACTGCAGCAAGCCGTCGCGTTCTTCATGATTCAATCACAATTCTTCGCGATCCGAAGGAAGAGAGCTTGTTTTATTGCACGTAGACGGATCGGACATCCAGGCGAGATCCTTTAAAGTTGCGGCATGCATAGAACATACCGCTAGGACGACCATTACATGCATCACATTATGGGAATTCAGCACTAAATCCAATCGGCCGGGAATCCATTTCTCTGGAATGCGAAGAGCGCCAATGGTTGCACCTATCACAGCTATGAGATCCTGGAATTTATTCCTACATCAGCATTATCTCTAATATTTAGTACACGCGGCTATCTGGAATCATATTCAAAATGTACCTGTAATATTATATGAATAAGAGCCTCGGGTGATCCGCCACCAATACCAAAACATCTCAACATCATGATTAACATTCTCATCAAGAAAGGAGGAGCAAAACATAAACGCCTTTCCCAGGGTGATTTAGCAGTCATTGCCTATGAATCACATTAATGTTTAAAATGTTTTATCGCCACAAAGCGTCGTTAAATTAGATGCAAGTTAAAAATACCTTTAAAAGTCCCCACATACTAAGAGAGCAATAAATAAAAATGCAGCAATACCAGACATTATCCGCAAGGCAATGAACAGCGGCTGCCATCATCGGTATAGCTCCTGAAATATTTGTGCGTGAAATAGAAAAGCATCTATTTGTTACTATACGAACTGTTCTCATTGTCTTATTTAAAACTTTCTTCATTTGAAGTAGAAATCAATCAAAAAATAATTTGTAAGATCCATTTGAAATATGAAAAGTTATTTGTAAAATAAAATCTTGCAAATTTGAGCTCTAGTCATACATATATTTTTTCAGCTTTTTCGGAAAAGTTTTTATTAAAGCCTAATCTAGGGTATTCTTTGTTTCCTGTTTCTTGCTTTTCCTCAAACCTTTTTCCTTCTTTGTGACGGAATTGTCTTATCGACAATTTCTTTTTACATTTCTTGTCTTTTTTGCGAAATCCATGAATTTTTATCTCAGGTAACAGAAAATGAAGAAATTGAATAAGTAAAAAGTAAAAATCAAGAAACAAAAAACACATTGTATATTAGCCTTTACAAATAGATCACACACCGAAACTCTGGCACAGCCATATGCCAATCATGTCAACTTTCAACAGTGTTCTATAGAGAACTTCGTCGTAGTTTACGTTCATGAAGAGATGATATAGGAAGGATCCAATCCACGGACTAACAGCACCGATAAAATGGCACCAGGAAAGAACTCCCACGAGTGTCCCTTTTGTATTCCATGGAAGTAGATGTGGTACAGTCACCAACATGTACAGGATAGCAAATCCTATAAGCACACACGATCGCTCGTACAGGATGCTTTCGAATAAATGTATTTTGAGATGAAGTTCTTTGATGTTAGAAAATTGATGATATATCTTGAGCTACGAGAATCTATTTTTATGAACTCTTTGATCTCCGAGAAGTTTAAGAATTATATCTTTTATAATTTCTAAAGAAAATATTGATAATTTCCATTATAGAAGTGTATTGTTCGTCAGGAACAAACTTTAATTTCTTAACAAGTTTCTTAATTTTTGAATCATTTTCTATCTCAGAAGTAACTATCCGATTACTATTATATTGATAATTAACTGAGAAACATTAACGGGAAAAATTGACAGGTGTAGAGAGATTCATAACATATTAGTTCAATTTTCTGAAAAAACAATTTCAAGTATATTAATCTCTTTCACCTACATGGATAGTTCTGACCTACTAAGATTTTATTTCACGCACATGTGCACCAGTCGATACATGAGATTTATATACGGGATGATTCATCAAAAACAGAACATTTGAATGGCTCTCTTAGTTTCTCCCTTGAATGAAGGAAAAAAAATATAATTAAGAATAATTTGTTTAATTTTAAAGAGCGACAGAAAGAAGAGCTGTCTAATCTCGCTATAAAAGGATTGCAATTTCAAATGCATTCGTAATGTTTTATCGTTCGCGGATGTTTAGAATGTATTTGATTGACATTCGATACGAAATTTATCAATGAATCAGCTTTAACAGAGAAGGAATATCATATGGGTTCACTTTCATCGATCGTTCGTTACCCTGCAATGCGTCTTCGTTGCGCGATATTTTCACGGAAGTTGACCTTGATAGTATACACCTTGACTTTAAAGCCCTTAAGGGATTTAATCTACTTTTCGAGTTAATCCAATCACGAGAATGGCAAATCTTTTACGTGATGTAACTGCGTATTCTTTGAACGGAATACAGTTGATCGCGTGAAGAATAATGATAGCTACTATTTCAGAATTCAATTTTGTTTCGCGGAGTTTCAAAGAATTTTGCATTTGATTTATTTTATTTTATTTTGCAGCATGTCATCTTTTCTTCTCTTCCTTTCTCTTCATCAAAATAGCGAAAAAGTCAATTTTAATTCAAATTTGGAATTAATCCAATTAAGCTACATTTAAGAATCCACTATCAGATGACACTTTCATATGATAAGATAATTATTTATTATTTGTTTAAACATGTTATAAAAAAGAGAGAAAATCTCTTCTGAATACAAAAATTTTCCTCGCGTACTTTATTAACATTAAGCTCGTTAAGAAGTTCAACGAATAATGTCCCATTTTGAAGGCAAAAATTTTATTGCAACGAATAATTTTCTTTCATGTTTTTAAGCATCTAATTTCAAAGCACTTACTAACTTATTCCAGAACTAAAAATTCAAAAATACTTAACAAAATAAAAATAAAATTCTTTATAATTACAACAGTTAATAAATTAAAATATCATCTTTCTTTGTGTAACTTTGGTATACACTCTATCAATCGCAGCAACTCTGAAAGGATTCGCGTCATGCGACACAGGAAAAAATTGCAGGACGAAAATTGCATAATACATTAGAGAAAAAAATAAGCTTTTCATTCTAATAGCATTGTGTTTATAATCGCAAAATGTGTAATCGCGACAAATTTCCGTCTCACCATGCGTCAGGATGTTGACAGTCTCGTTGTGGATGTAGAAAAGGCTACCGAGGCACTGGCGGATGGTCATGAGCGGTCTGTAGCCGGTGAGGATGTGGGGGTTAAATTGAAGGTGCCGCGGCATTTCGCTCCATCGTCGCAGCAGCAGGACTTTGGCCGACATCTCGTCCGGATGCGGCCGTCTCGTCTCGGGGCCGTCGGGCATCCTCTTGTTGTCCTGACGCCGCGCTCCGTACGTGTCGGTGTCCTGGTGCGACGAGCCCGACACCGCCGCCGCATGGCGCGGTCGCTCGTCGTCCCGGAACAGCGTCGTGCAAATGCGAACGCGCAGTACCCGCAGCCTCGGGGAAGAGGGATCGGTCCGGCCAGCGGACAAGGCAATATAACGAGATCGTCTCCGAGAGCCGTGCGCGAGCTCTCAACGGCGGCGACGTCGCCACTGCATCGTCGTGCGCGCCGCTGATACTCCCGTCTACCCGCCCGCCTGCTCGCCAGCAGCAGCCGTCATCCGCACGCGATTTGGCCTCTCTGACGATTCCGTCGTCACGGCAACCGCATCGATCCCATCACTCGGACGGGGTAGTTAGGAGGAAACCTCATCGTGCGCGATCTCGCTGGATCTCGCAGCTCGATGTCACAGATGCTCCTAGTTCCTATACCTGGCTTTCTTGACTAACCCAATGAGTCGTAACTATTTATGACTTGAACCGAAAACTCAGTTACGTTAATTTGATATCTCGGACATCGTTCTCCCTTTTTCTTCGTTTTCATACTATTTTCTTAATGCCTATTTACACATGATTAATAATATCTACAAGTAATATGTATCATGAAGCAGCTTGGAAAAATTTGTTATTGCTTGGTATTGTTTATTTATTTCAAAATATAATTTGATTTTAATCACACTTAATTACATTTATTGTTATATTTATGCAATTAATGTATAGAAATTATACATTTTTAATAAACAGAATTTTTTTAATTAACAAAGAACAATATGATTGTGCTTTAAACGGTATCAAAATTTTAAGCAGGATAAACACATAGTTGGCATGCCCCTGTAGCAGCTCCTGAATGTCCCATATAGAGTTTCCACGTGTGACCTATTGACACAATTTCGGTTGGATGTTTTTGAATTAATATATGCTGGATATCCTTTCCTATTCCTACTGTTATTCATGTTATGTATTATGCAAAATATACATACTATTTCAAGCTTTATCGACTTGCATCGACGAGCATTCGTTTTGCTTCGTCCTTGCAGTTGAATCATATAAAAACTATTGTGCTAGAAATAAAACAAATCGAAGGGAAACTTGACGAACTATATTTGTCAATGTGAATTTGCATTAAAAAAGTCTCAATAGAGATGGAAATCCTTTCCAAAGATGAAAGCAAGAGGTTTGAGTTGTATTGCTTTCAAAACATGATATTGAATCTTAGAAGATGAAACATTATTGAAGAAGAAGAGAAATGTTGAAGAATCTCACACACACACATTTTATCTATATGTAATACTCATAAAACATCTTTTTATACCTTTTTAATACCACTTCATTGATATTTATTCTCTGTATTATATACTAAAAAAAATTTACTAAAAATCTATTTTTTAATTCTTGGACGCTCTGAACTAAAACACACGCTCTGAATGTAAAACAAACGTATATTTGTTTCACTTCAATTTATTGCAACGTGTGCACTAATTCAGAGAGTGCAAGAATAAAAAACAGATCTTAAATTTTAATACGTATTTTTTTAATATATAAATTATTTACTTCCAATAAATATTTAATTAATGGAAAAACGATTAAAGTTAAAAATTAATAGTCTTCGTGTCAAATAAACATATGTTTACATTTAATAAATATCTATTTAGAACTATTCAAACAAATATTTATTAAAATTAATGTCTCTTTTTCAGTATAACTGAATACAATCAATCCGAATTTGCCAGCGAGAGTGCGAGCGAAAGTTGACCGTAGCTTGTTCTTGCGTGAAGCGCATCTTACGTCAGAGTCACTCAAAATCCGAAAAAGCGACAGGAACGTAACTTAGATCTTCGTCGGCGATTTGTCGCGGCCGCTGCCGTCGGGGACACGTTCCGATCCGCAGATGCTTTTCGATCTGTAAGTCCGCGTGATCTATTATAAGTTTTCATAGCGAGATCATAGCAACATTTTATACGACCAACATCCCCTTGCTCCTCCCTCTCCTTCCCGGCGCATAAAGATTGTTTTAAGACTTGGGACGAGACTCGTGGATACCAAACAATGGATACCAAAATTCCCGATGGGCCACCTAGTGTTGACCTTCACCCAACATCTAAATGTCCGCGTGTCGTACTCGGGGTGAGTTCCACTGCGACAGCGCAAGCGCACCCCGACAACGGGGTGCATTACCTACAGCAAGTATTCCTGGTGAGTATCATACGCGCGATTGTGATGTGTGCAAGTACCGTGCTGCGTTTCTTCCTCAGACTATCCCCGAAGAGTATTCGTGACATGCC
>Ga0157363_1001369_pt1 | contig 20182 bp, 9 predicted proteins | sample AttsexASBM1_FD_111477 | JGI IMG/M metagenome (GOLD analysis project Ga0157363, IMG submission 111477) | Fungus gardens microbial communities from leaf cutter ant in Ribeirão Preto, State of São Paulo, Brazil - Atta sexdens ASBM1 | ecosystem: Host-associated > Fungi > Mycelium > Unclassified ... | reverse complement strand
GGATTCGTATGCTACCCGAAAGATGGGAGAAAGTAGTGGCCAGCGATGGACAATACTTTGAATCATAAATGTATAACCAGTTTTTTACAATAAAGCCTCGAATTTCGGAAAAAAATGGCGGAAACAAAGTTGTACATCTAATATATATATATATATATATATATATATATATATATATATCTTATTTTTTTATATATATATTATACATACATTATATTAACTATATTATTATACATACACATATATTAATCCTGTTATTATTTCTTTGACTTTAATTTCTTCCATGAATAAAAATTAAAAACAATTTTATTCCAAATCCATTCTTTTATAATAAAATTATTATGTAAGATTGGTATCTTTAACAAATAAATTTTAAAAAAATTGTTGTTAATATTTAAAATTACATTAAATTGTTAGAAAATCTCACGTCTAAAGAATTCATCACGTGTAAAAAAACTATACAAATTTTACTTAAAATATTTTTTCATATATCTTACTGTTCCGACTGGAATATCTGAATTAGAAACATCTGAAGATCTATCTGCGGCTCGGGAAGCAATTGAAAAAAAAAATTATATTGCAAATAATTTGTAATATAAAGTAATAAAAATAGGATTAAAGTATACAAAGTAAACAAAATAAACAAATATATGTATGTAAAAATGAAAATTTATTATTAATAATAACATTACATAGTTAGATCTTCATAAGAAATGTTTTAAAAGTTCGTTTCTTTCTCTTTGAATCGAATTGTTTTCTTTTTAGCAACTGTTCCATCGCTTTTATTTGTTCCTGTTCAACTGCAATCAATTTTTTTCTCACATTGTAAACCTCCTTTCAATCTTTTCTTTTTTGGCCACTTTTTAATGGAATACGTCCGGAAACTGAATCTGACTTTCTACTGAACTCGGTCTATCATTTAAATATTCATTTTCTAACATGCAATTAGAATTACTATTTATTATTGATATCTAATTCTACAAATGAACCAGCAGCAACCAGATTAGACAATGGCGAAGATCTTGCATTCTAATGTGGATACGGGGTAGAAGAAATGCAGTTCATTGAGAGACTACTTGGACAAGGCGTGGATCGGTTAAAATTTGTTGAAATGCTGCTTGATCTTGACACAGTTGTAAATACCTATCTGTGACTTAACTGAACGAGGATGTTGTCGAACTGAAGTTTATGAAAAAAAATTTCCAATCAATAGAATGACATCCGCTCCCGCAACATGTTGAGAGAGCGATGCGGAAAATACGCCATTCAGCGGATAATTTCTTTACTGCTGAATGAACCCATTGTTTAGTCCATTAATTAATTAATTAAGTGATTAGATAATAACTGGGTGGTAATTTATGATATAAGTATTTATGATATAAGTATTTATGTATATATTCAAGATAACAAATAGACAGTATAAGAATATTCACGTAGCAGTTTTATGTTCAGTCAGTAATTTTATAACCATCTATACAATTTGTTAAATTGTTTTTATATTACGATTCAAAGCCAAGTTTAATCTTCGGAAATGATTATCAATTCGCTTTAATGATATCAAACTTTTATTAGCATCTATAATAATTCAATATATCTAACGGAAACACCAGTAACTGAAGCAGAAATAAAACTAAAAGAAAATATACAAAAATTATTGCTGGATAGCATTTTTCATTGTAATGGATTGGAAGTAACAGAAGAAACCTATCTCGATTATCAAGAATCTTATAAATTACATAATTCTGAAATAATTGAAGATGATGAAGAAGATGAATGAAGTGAAGATAATTTAAATTCTCATCCTCAATGTTCAAATGATGACGCAGACTTTGACAGTTCTTATAAAAGATGAGCTGTTGAGTATTGGCGAATTGGGATTAATGAAAAAAATAAAAAAAAAGGAATCATCCGCTAAAATCAGTACAAAATAAATTCAGAAGAGTTTCATCTGAACGTCAATTAAGAATAATTACATTCAGATGAAAATCGTACAGAAAAATTATCTTACATCTCCAAATTTACACATGATAAATTTACTGCAGCTATCGACTCAAGAGTTCATGATATCGATCTGCAAAGGTGGGCTTTACAAGCTTTCAAGAAGAAATAGGAAATTTTAAATCCTACATTTAAAGCACCTCACAGTTGGATATCAACATTTAAAAAATCCCACCGAATTGTTTCGAGAAAAATTACGAAATTTACTAGAAGAACAATAGAAGATTCCATTGAGTTGCAAAATATAGTTAATGATTTTCTGAAAACAGTGAAACCACTTATCGAACAGTTTAGATCTAAAAATGTTTTTAATTCTGATCAAAGTTGTTTCCAATTGGAAATTCATTCTGGAAGATTGTCTAATGAAGGAATAAAGAAAGTAGAGGGTGCAATCTATATCATCAGCAATACACTCATACACCATACAACCAATAATATCGTGTAATGGAAATTACCTGTCATTTTTATAGTATATTGAAAGAAACTAATGATATATTTGGACCAAGAGTACAAGAAACCTTATTTACATCAATAAATGTTATTGTAAAAGTATCGAAATTTAGTAAAATGACTTCAGGTAATTAAATAAATTTCCTTTTACAGTACATTTTCAAATACTGTTTTACTATTAAAAAGTAAACATAAATTTGCATATACGGAATAATATAATGAAATTATAAATCTCATTTCTGTGATATATTTTATATTTTATTTAAGAATCTCATAATTGTCATAAAATAGTTATTAATTTAACATTTATATTTCTTACAGATCATTTTAAAATGTGGTTAGAAAAAGTTTATTTTCCAAACATTGGTTCTAATAACGTTCTTCTTATCGATTCGTGGACTGGACATTGTCCCAATATTATTTCAGATTTAACACAGGAAAACATATTACAACTGTGATTATACCGAAAGGCACTACAGGGAAAACATTAGATGTTTACGGATTTAGAATTTGAAAAAATTTTGTTAAAAGATTTTCAGATACTGTTTTATTATTAGAAAGTATAATAATATAAATTTACATGAACGAAATAATATAATAAAATTATAATCTCTGATACATAATCAATTGTCATTCTCGCGATATCATAACTTATTTAAATATTCGTGGTTTAAAAGATTATACAAACGAATCAGAAGAATTTGAAAATCTAGTAGAATTTAGTTTTGACAAAAGTTCAACAACATATGATATCGAAAGTTGCAGTAATATAGCTGTAGTAAAATGTTCATGATGCAAGAAATCATATTATGTTTAAAATATTTTTTCATCGAATATCATAATGAGAAAAATGATGAATAAACAAAATATAAATTTATTGTGTATAAACATTTAGAAATTATTTCATCATTATTAGGTATACGTTTTGAAATGATTATGGAAGCGTTAATAATTAATTCTCAAAAATGATATATCGTAATGTAATTTTATTACACATGGCTGAATTTGTAAAAAAATAATCTTTAATTTGATAAAAAAAAATTGAAAATTTAAGAAATTACGGAAGGTGGAGATATTTTGTTAAACAAAAAAAAATTCTATTATAACTTTGAAGTACTCTTGAAACCATACAATTTTTATTTAAAAAATGTTTCTCTCTCTTTTATAACTTTCGACGATATTTGGCTCGAAAGAAAAATATCGTTTTTTTTCAAAGGGGTGTTTCATCCCTTAAACATGAGTTAGCGCACATGTCTCTTAGATTTTCGTGTTTTACAACATATTTCATGGAGAATCGAATCGGTTCCGGACAGTTAAAACTTCCCTTATAAGTCCAATTTGAGACAAAAATTAAGAAATTTTATGTGGACCCTAATATTTATATTTATTAGTTTGACTAAATTACACAATTCTTTAAGTAAATAGCAGTATTAATATCAAATTTATTTATTTCTAATAAAGGAAAAAGTAAATGGATATTCTTAAATATAATGCATTTGTTACGTCCAAGCTCCCTCAGCTCCGCATGCAGAGGGAGTAAACGCAGGAACCAAACTTTGGATCGCGTCCAAGCTCCGGACCGCTAGGAAGCTAGGAGAAGGAGCGACAAACGGGAGGCATTTCGCTTCCTGAGGCTCTTGAGAAGCCGAAAGCTTCTCTCGAAGCCTCTCTCGAGGCCGGAGGTTGATGATCCGCTGAGCGGACCACGAGTCGAACGCTCGTTAAAGGGCCGAATCTGGGTCAATGTGGCGCACTTTTACGCCAGATGTGCCCTTTTTTTCGATCTTGGAAATGAATCCAAGTGACCGGGAGAGAAGCAATCGCAGGCTAACGCCTATGAATACAAGGAGGTGTCGCTTGAATTAAAATAGTCGGTCTTTTGATTACATAATATAATTAAAGATAAAGATTATCGTTACATAATATAAGTTATTATTACATAACTAAATTATCATTACATAATTACATTTGGTTATCCGTTTTTTTTTGTTAAAACAATATGTGTATGTGTAAGTGTGAAAAATAGAACGAATTGAAAATTAAATTTATATATTTATAATTAATAATTGGAGAGCGGATGAATAATCAATAGAGGGAATTAAGGTTTCTGCAGGTATGATGAAGGGAAATGATGGACAGTTTTGGAGATAGCAGAATAATGACGATTAGGAGAGGGGAGGAATGTCCAGTAAGAGAGAAGATCATCTGTAGTGATAATCGTGTGGGAATTAGGAAATTCAAGAGAAGAGAAAGAAGGGAATTGATCGTTGAGAGGATCGGGAAATTGGAAATCGACGTCCGGGACAGACTATGGACTTGGATATGACGAAAGGAAATCGGAAGGAAAATCGAGGAATTCGTTCAGATGTGTGGAGAGGGTTGATACGGGAGAATAGGAGATGTCTATCGGTGGAGGAAGAATAGGCAGGGGGGAAGGTGATGCTGAAGGAAGGTGTCTCTATTGCGTTTTGATTCTCCGATGGTCAAGCGCTAGGGATGCAATCGCAGAGGCGACAGTCGGGCGTGGGTAGGGTCCTGATTACCCGTTCCGGACTATCCGTGAGCGAACGACGACGATAATGCGTTGAGGAGTAATAATCCTGTTAGAACGCCTTGCAACATTCATTTATTTAATATGGGGAAAAAGAAGAAACAAGAAAAAAACGACAAGAAAAAACAAATAAGATGATAATTGCAATAAGGAGAGAAATAGAAGAGACAAAAAAGGAAGGGGAGGGGGGAGGGTTCATTTACTATTTGTAACAACACGACTGGGATGAAGTTGGTTGGAAAAAGATGAGTTGTTCCTAACAACAAGCTATGGGTCCCTCAGGACTAAAGGTGTTGCTCGAAGGCGATGATGATACAATCTAGTGGCTTCTGGTTCTGTTACATTGACTCGATATTTATATATATATATATATATATATATATATATATATATTTTTGCTGCCGAATTATTATAGAGCGAAACAATTGAATTGTTATAGAGCGAAACAATTGAACCGAACTAAAGACCAGAGTGATTAATCAAAAGCTTGTGACTCTCTGAGAGAATCAAAGTGACTACTGAGGAAAATCAAAGAATTCTCCCCGAGGACCGCGGAATCGCGGTTTATACCGATTCTTGGTTGGTAAAGATCTAGTTAAGTGATGGGATATTTCTGGCTTTTGGATTGGTCAAGATTTGTAGTATATTGTGGAGAAGGAAAGGAGTCTACCTTACATCAACAAATATCAATCATATTTTTACGATGTTTTCTTCTTAAATTATGGAGAAATGCACATATAGCGGATAAAACGAGCGCATGTGCAGTGTCGGCACGAGACCAAACTGGATGTCATGTGTCACTTTTGTATTTTATGGTCGCGTGAGAATCGCGACTTCACTGTTAGGAAAATGTCTAGGCGTCAGCCTCGCGTTTTCACTGACATTAATCGTCTTCTTAATAGTGGTATCCAAGAAGGGTGTCATCGATGCCGCATTAGTCTCTCACATCCATCGACTCCCACCTTATCTTAACTGACGTTAACGAGGAAATACTGGAGTCTTTGCTTTTAATTTTTCGTGAGAAAGATTTTTATTACTTTTTAACTGTCTTATGTGTTGATAACGCAAGGTCTCCGTAAAAAAAGAAAAAAAAAGGTTGCGAGAGTTCATTGGACGTTACATATTATTTCGTCCACATGTATTAAAATATCTATTAGTAATAAAGCTCATAAAATTTAAAAAAAAAATCACGATCAAAACGTCTTTTTTTTGTATGTTGCTAGCATTAAATCTTAACTAAAGGATATAATTGTTTTTCTTTACTTAAGTTCCAATACTTATGTCATTTATATTCTACATGAACTATGTAATTGAATAATTTTTGGCTCATAGCCCTTTTTTTAAATTTTCTAAGTCTTATACTAATAGATATTTTATATTGAATCTATTACTAATAAATATTTTAAATTTAAATACTTTCAAATTTATATCTTTTTGATATACAATATGACTATTTGATTTTTATACTTTATCATTTAATGATTGACCAACACATAATTTAGACTGTGTTTATATAATTTATATAGAATTTGGGAATCTTGTGAAGATCTGAGATGGATCTGGTCTGGTGTAATTGCAAATTAAGTAACAATAATTTTCGCATTTAACGACGCTATATTATAAATATACAACGACAAAGAGAAAGAAAAATCTTTTCGTGAAATATGTTAACGACGGATATTTATGTAAATATTTTATAGATAATTTTGTAAGTAGCGGTTAATAAGTTTGATTTGCGATATTGAGGATGACCAGATATGTGATCGAAATATTTATCAAGAAATGTTTATATGTAAAGTGTTACGAGTAAAATTGAGTATATTTAATAAATCGGTTTCGGCAATCATTTATTTAATCGTTTATATTTATCGCACGTTCGTGGCGCAATTGTCACTTGTGCAATTAGCACTCATGATATCCCTCCCTCCTTGAAAAAAGGAAACAAGGGTAGAGTTTCCTTAATTCGTTCTATATATCTTAGAAAATTTTTCCCGATATACAATTTTTCTTACATCGTTTCTTAATATTAATATAACATGGCGTCATCGCTACGCCTTTATATTTCTGCGTTTTCCCGCCTTAGTCTCCACTTATTAACTACATATAGTGTAATATATACGATATTAATTACAATTAAAGTAGCAGTACCTCCTACGGGATACATTATGTATTTATTGTTGAACATGATTGTTACTATCTCCGTATATTCTTTTGTGATGGTCTCCTTGTCTTCTTTATTGTCGTCCTTCCTATCTTTTGACTGAACGTTGTGCATGCATTCGTCGCTCCGAATCGGATTTCGATTCAGAGCATCTGCGTTGGTATTACTCTTATCAGTTTTATGTATGATATTATAGTCATACTCTTCTAATTTCAATTTCCAGCGCATTAATCTCCAGCCTGGATCATTTACATTAAAAAGTTAGACTAATAGTCTGTGATTGATTTACGATAGTAAAAGTCGTACCATATAGATATAGGCGAAAATATTTGACAGTTCACACTATTGCTAACAATTCTTTCTTCGTAGTGTTATAATTTCGTTCGGTTTATTTAATATTCTGCTTGCGTAAGCAATCGGACGGTCTTGACCTACGGCCTTGTGAGTACGGCTCCAATTGCAAGATCCGATGCGTCAGTAGTTACCAGGAATTCTCGAGTGAAATCCGGATAACTTAATATAGACTGTTATGAGCTTTTAATAATTCGAATGCGTTCTGTTGTTCCATTTTCCAGTCGAATGTAACCCCCTTTTTAGTCAAGCTTGTTAGAGGTTTTGCAATTTTTGAAAATTTTCGATGAATTTCTGTAGCAAATCAGATAAACGATATCTTGTATGTCTTTAATTTTCTTCGGCACAGGAAAATCCGTTACAACGCTTAATTTACTCGGATGTATTCCTTATTTGGTTATTATATGTCCGAGATATATATTTCCTTTCGTAGGAACTCGCACTTGTCTGGTTGTAGTTTCAAATTACATTTGCGTTGTCGTTGCATTACCTCGACGCTTATTATGTTCCTCTAGGCTCAGTCCGTAAATAATTATATCTAGATACACGAGGCATCTCAAATCTTGTATTCCCGCTAATATTGCGTTCATTAGTCTTTGAAACATCGCGAGTACATTTCTTAACGGCATTCGGTTAAATTCATAATGCCCGTGATAGAGAAGGCAGTTTTATTTTTGTGTTACTTACTTGTCATACTTACGAATTTGGTGATATCCTGATGCTAAATCCAGTGTAGAGAAATATTTGGCATTTCCTGATCTAAAATGTCGGTTATGTTTGGTAGAGAAAGTGAGTCGCCTATTGTTAATTCGTTAAGCATCCTGAAATCTATCATTACTCTAAGTTTTTGTTTTCCTGAAGCGTCGCTCTTTTTTAGAATGACCAGTAGTGGCGCGCTCCACTGATTCGCGCTATGACTAATAATATCGTCTTGTAGCATCATCTTTATATGTTCATTTTTTCCTTATATTTTTCCGACAACCGATAAGGTCACACATTTATGGATGCACTATCGGTGCGCGTATTAATTTCATACGCTACCGCTGTTGTGTGCGTTCATATATCTCTTTCTAAGTGAAAAATGTCATTAAAGTTCTCGCATATTTGCTCGATGGTTTTCTTTTCTTCCTTGTTTAAATGCTCAATTCTTATCTGCTTTCGTACACGCTCGTGTCGCGGTAGTATGCCACTTTCGTTAACTGTCTTTTGCAGTGTGTGTATGTTTTCTCGGTCACTCGCCCATAATTCTTCTATTATTACGAGTAGCGTAATTATTTCGACGTTTTCTCCCGTCGTATTTAACATGGTGATTGAACATGTATATTCGTCGGGTGCTAGGCAATTCCCGATAAATATTCCTGGTCTAGCTTCCTCTGATTTGATTATTCCCACATGATTCTTATTTGACTCGCACTATCGTTTTGCTGCGGGGAGGTCAATGTTATTTTCCTATATGGTGGAGTTTCAAAATTATCTCGTCAATTTGCAAGTAGTTTTTCTGATCGCTTCTAATTTTGTGCTTTTGCAGAAAATCCATTCCGAGGATTCCTTCATAATCGACAGGAAAATCATCTCTCACGACATGCATGGTATGTCAAATTTTCTTGTCGCCTAAACGCACCATAGCTCTTATTTTCCCGATTGTCTTTACTTGATGTCATGCCGGTGAAGGCCATTGGCTTTTCTCTTGGCTTATAAGTGTCTCGCCTTTTAGATTTCTTACTTTAATTAAAGTAAGTGTAGCTCCAGTATCCAAGTAGATTTATCCGACCTTTCTTCATTTCTTTCGGTAGTATTACAAGTCTAAGACTGATATTCGCATATTTCCCGGTCACTTGTGTAATTTGATGCTCACTAGCGATTCGCGTTTTTCATATCCTCCTTTTCTCCTTTTTTTCTTCGCTGCTAGCGTACAAGAATTCTTCGCTCTCGCTTTGTTGCTTACTTCGTCTTATCTCTGCAATGTTTACACGCTTCGTCTTACAATCGATGTCTCACTTCGCGTGTTGTTTCGACTCCTTGTTGGGCCATCCTTTCAGCACTCATTTCTTTTATATTCTGCTTTCTTGCAAAATTTCTCGATGGCATTTATACTTGCTGATTTATCGGCTCGGGGCAATGAGAATCTGTTATCGTAATGGTTTGACTGACAGTCTCGCCCATAATGGTCTACTTTTCCGCATTTGCTACACTGTACACTCGAATTTTTTGAGTTTTGACTTTGATCATACTTATTGCAATCATTATTATTCGCTCATGGGATAGGCCCTTTTACGCGTTCTTCTGCGCTTGCTGCATTGATAGCTTCTTGCAGACTTGAATATTTTTGTGATCGTATTAGTTTAATCTTCGCGCAGTCCCAGTTCGAAATTTAATAAAGTTTGATTCTGAATTGTTTCCAGAATGGCTCGCTTCTACTCGCTTGTATTTTCTCGTTTCTCGATCAACGACTTGTATAGCTCCATAGCTAAAGTCCACGCGTCGTCCATAAGTGTGAGCGCTTTCGTCTGGCTTTTGTTTTAAAGTTAAATTCTAACTTGTAAGTATGATGTTCCACATTTTCTTAAGTAATTAGCTTCTATCTCTCCCGTAAATGTTCGAAGTCTACCATGCTTCTAGTTTGGAAATCTAAATCTAGAAGTTTCAATTTCGTATTTAATATTTCTTCTAATAAGGCTGATTTTTCCGCGAAATTGATCTTCTCCATCGCATACTAGCGCTTATGAATTCCTGCATTTTCTGACGCGAATGTCCGTCTATTTCCGGTATCAAACTCCGTGCATCTTTTAATCTTAAATATTCCGGATCGATTTCTTGCTTCCCGCACGAGTCGATTTCTTGCTTCCCGCACGTCTTCCTGCGTCCGTCCGTATGTGACGTTTAACGTTTTATCATGGGGGATATTATTCGGGATATTAGTCGGACGTTTTCGCGATCGTAATGCAATTTCCATCCAACTCATTCTATCTTGCAATCCCGTAATTGCTTCCATTATTCTATCTAATATTTCCTCTTGCCTAGTTTGAATTGATGCTTCGTACGCGCGTTCTCCTATAGTATCTCTGAGACGACCTATCTTTGCTTCTATTTCCACGTTCGCTACTGGCGTGTTGTTCGCGATCTCACCATTCTCGTGGGAGGTTGACGGTTGATGCGTCGCCATATCTTCTGGTATCGAATTAGTACGTGCATTTATAAATAAATTATTCTCGATTAACGAGGGTTCTCGTTGTTCTATCCTATTATCAGTTAGTAAACTGTGATCTAAATCCACGAATGGAAATACACGTTCGATAACAATATTCGGATGAGGTTCTGAATAGGATGCGCTATCGCGGTTTCAATACGCGGCACACGTTGTCGCGTATGTCTCGCACAGCTTCTTCGATAATCCGCACAAGGTTTACTTGACTAGTTCTAAGACGCCCTGATACAGGCTCCCTGTATATTCACGAAGATATTGGAACGCTGCCTGTCGCAATTGTTTTCGCTTCCGGACATTTATCCGTTTACAATGATTACAATAAGGTTTTTCGGACTTACATTAAAGTGGTTAATAGCATATTACTTGTCCGCTTTGTTGCCTGACGTATGCTGAATTACTGTGTGATTGGTCGTGCTTCTCGGATTACGCTGTTATCTACGTCCTGATCGTCGGCTGTTATACCGAATGCTCATCTTGAATGGAGATCTAGCTTCTTCCTTGTTTTAACTGATCCACTCTATTTATAGACTGTTGCTACTATCGTCGCCGTTCCCGAGTCCTGAGTCAGATATGTGGATCCCACTTGCCATTAATTTGTTGTGCCGATATTTCACGGCACGGTTCGGAATCTATACACTTCGGAGAGGTGATCGATCAATAGTTTTTAAAATATAATAATATATTTAACTTTACAACAATAGTGGTTCGTTACACTTCCACTTAGCACGTTCCACGTCGCGGTAGGTACTATTACAAATTCGTTTAATCGACGGGCAGAATAATACGACAAGTTTCTTTAAATTTCTGACCGACGACCGCGTCCGCGGTCACGCTTATATTCAGGACTTTTCGAGTCATCCTTGAGCGTTCGGTGTTATCCCATCCGCGTATCGAGTGAGGACAGCTTCCGCGCCTTAAGTTTACAACATTCGCTCAGGATCTTCTTTTATATTAATTATTTAAAAGTAACTTTGAGTATATTTAATAAATCAGTTTCGGCAATTATTTATTTAATCGTTTATATTTATCGCACGTTCGTGGCGCAATTGTACAATTAGCACCTATGACAAAAGTAATGTATTTATTGCGCACTATCACCCTGCATTGGCTTTTATACTCCTTCATTGTTCAAATTTTTTTTCCTGACGTTGAGACTGTGTTCTTTATTTCTCACATTGAATAGAATTTATGTACAAAATTTCAAATTAATCGCAAATTAATTTATTATATCGATTCTGTGAGTATCGCAAGTACCGTAAATTTATAAAAATTATTGTTCAAATCAATTTATTATTGTTTTAATATTCTTATGCTCAGAGTCTTCAGATACGTTCTATGGCCGAGCAATTGTCTGTGAGCAGTTTTTGTTCGCCCTAGGATTTACTCTAGTAAAATTTTAAACATTCTTCGGCAAAAACTAATAGGTACTGATTTTACTGCATTTTCGTGCATTTTATATTTATCTTTTGTATATCTGAAGAAGATTCAACCCGACAGCCAAAATATGTAATGCGTTCTCATTAAGTATTCGTCTGTAAGAAAAGATATATAACAAATTTTTAATTTTTGTACAATTACGTGGTCGTAATTATACTTACAAAAATAAGATCTTATACATTGACTCTCACTCGATCTTTGAATTCTCTATTTATTTATTTTGTTAATAATTTTTTAACGAATAACGAGTGCGGGCTAAAATCTTCCGAAGATCACTCAGGGCCAATATAATCGAAGTAATTTACTGCAATATTTATTAAAATTAATCCTGAAATTATTTTGAAATATTCCATCAAATATAATAAAAAATAATAAACATCATAATATTTCTGCCTTGAAATCAGATGTAATAAATAACTTTCGTCTAAACAATTTTTCTTAATAATGCCGTGTTTTTGAGACAAAACATTTGTAACACTTTATTTTGATTCGGTATATATGCATATATAAATTTTAAAAATATATAGCAATATAATGGAATTTTAAACACAATTTTATTATGAATAATACATAAACGTTTTTAAAAATCAGAGAGATGTAAATATATGTAAAATCTAAAATACTGACACTGCAATAACATTATAAATATTTTATCCTTAAATCTAACATAAATTATGAATCATTTAAAGTAGCTGTAATATATAGATATATATAGATATATAAGTATCATTTCTAAATAAATAGAAATTTCCATGATATAAATAAACTTACCTCTTTTTGTTCTTTGACCAGCTAAAGAATAAAAAATATTACAAAATTCATTTAGATTATGATTTTATTAAAATTAATTTCTGAATAAATATTTATCTTTATAAATAAATAAATATATATCTTTATTTATAAAATGTATGTATATAAAAATATGTATAAATATAAAATATCTAATATTACGTTCTTAATACAAAAGTTTAATATTATATTATTAAGTAAAAATCGAACGATAAGATTAAACACATACAAAAAATACCATATTCAATCAAGGCGGTTTTTCGTATCTAATAACATAGTACGGCAAAAAAAGTTTTGGTGAGAAACACAATAATAATAATCTAACCAAAAGTTTCTAAAAAATTTTTAATAAAATTTTGCTGAATCCGAATTCGTAAACCATTACTACTCCATCATATCCAGTATTTAGATAATTGAAAAAAAATGATAGAAAATTTATAAGATAATTTATAAAAATTGAAACATTTGAGCAAAAAGCAAAAGTAAATACATTATAATTCTTTACTGTATTGTCCTCTGCAAAAGCACCTTCTGTCCGCAATTTTTATTCGTTTTTACGTTGTACCGTTATATCTTAATTGTTATATTCTATAACTTGTAACATGAATAACAAAAATATGTAATAATTTTGTATTAACTATACATAGATTCGATTCATGTTGACAATGTTCATAAGCATCGTTTGTTTTCGTCTAATATTTAATAATCAACAAGGAAGAAATGATTTTTAAGCATTGTGAGCGTGAGTGAAGCATCGGACCGCGGTCTTAATAAGTTAGAAACAAAAGAAGACTTTTTTAAAACCTTTTTTATTTTAAAAAATCATGCTGTGATATGAAAATAATACATACCTTCAAAAATTCCTATATTAATATTTTTGAAGGCGCTGATTTCTGAATTCACATAATTGACGCATTTTATTTCCTTTAAATTTCTCCGGATTTTTAATTTTTTCTTTTCTATGCCCAATTTTTTTTTCAATTTACTTTCCTCCCTAAATTTAAAATTTTTTCAGCAATATCCTTAATTTCGCGTAAAACGCGATTTCTTGAATAATTATTATCATTATTGCTTTCTCGTGGCTCTCAAATCTTTTAATTGTAAAATCCATATAACAAATTCGTTTGAAATCGCTACGATGAATTACGCACACGTAATTTTTTCTCTTGTACTGCAAAAGAATATTCCAGGTATGCTAAACGGGACAAACGTTCCAAATGTATGCTCGCAAATACTTCGTTCAAGACATATTTACTTCTAAAGTTATATGTAGAACTGTAAGAATGAATAATATCGAAATAATGTCGAAATAAAATTTATCTTCTTTATTGTTTTACAATAATAAAATTTAATTATTAAATGTTTTTGTTCAAAATGATGACCTCCAACCTGGAGACAAGCATTAATATCTATCGATGAGAGAACGAGTGGCTGACTAACATTATGCATCTGTAATTTCTTCACACGTTTGCACAATTCTTCGTTTTAATGATTGAAGATCATTAACGGACAATGGATATACTTTTTGTTTCAGAGTACCCCATACAAAAAAATCTAATTAAATTCAATGAACGCGGAGGCCAAGCCAGGTCCAGTACGACCGATCTATCTTTCAAGAAAATAAACATCAAGCTACTATCGAGGACACAGTAAACAGAACAGCCATCTAATTGAAACCAGGAATTCATTCTCATATTCAAAGGAATGTTTTCTAAAAAGTCATAAAGTTCATTGTATAAAAATGCAAAAAATCCATTTGCATTCGAGCGAGCTAGTAGAAAATGAGGTCCAATTAAAATATATTACTCATTATTCCTAATCATTACATTGAAAACCGTATTGGAAATGTTGTTCATGGATTGCGAAGATTCTCATGTGACCAAATATGACTATTTCTTTGATTGAGAATACCTTGCCTGGTAAATTTGGCCTCATCTGTCCACAAAATATTTTGTGAAAATTGTGGATTGTTATCTGTTTGGTTTAAAAACAATTTTGTTTAAAAACAATTTGGTTTAAAATCAATCACAAAATGCTCTCCTGCATGGCATATCAACCAATAATAAATGCTGGACATTGAAGGTGATGGATGACGTCCATCGCTGAAAATTGACTATCCATATGATTATGAGTAAAATTCTTAACGTAGTTACCAATTTAATGATTTTGTCGCTAGATTTGGAGATTTTTGATAGCCTACAGAGACTTACTATATATTACAAGTTTGCAATATGTCGAAACTCTGGTGATTTTTGAAAAATATTTGGAAAATTCTAGAGAATTTCAAACTCGCGTGTCCTAGGCCGTATCCCGATATACACTGCCAGTGTAGTGCCACTGAAAATAGTGCACGTTATGTATACTAGATTTTCAGTACTGACAACATACATCGAAACATGGTTCTCGTAATTGTCTTGATCATAATGGAAGTTTTTACAACTTTATAGATCGTACTCAATTGATCGCTGATTCAAAAGTAAGTATTTGTAATTTGTGATGCCACTCAAGTAATGATCGATAAATATTTCCAAAGAAATGCATGTATTTTTTGAATAATATAATTTAGATTAATTTGCGAGAATAAAAGTAAACATGTATCTAACCTCTTTTACACTTTTTATTTAAGATTCCATGACCATGATTCCTATTATAGAATATTCCTATTATATTTCCTATTATAGATCCCGCATTAAAGTTACAAGAATGATCGTGACAGCCAATTAGAAGCATAATATAAACTATTGACACTTCAGGCTACTACTACCATTCTTATGACTTTGAAATGAGTTTACTACTGCGTTGTAGACGTATACGTATGTATCTTAATAATAAATTTTAATATATAATATTTAAATCTTTTAAATCCTCCGCAATATATTCAGAAGTACCGAAAGAAGTGGGAGAAATTGGAGATGACCAAAGAACTCAATTCATGCACTTCCAATTCATCAAAAGCATACAGCAAATATTGCAAAATGTTGCTCAACGGTAGGCTAGGAGATTTTATAAAACACGGACAGACTTTAAAGCACATTGCAGCCATTTTCGAACAAAAGACAATAGATGATACCATTTCAATCCATCGCGTACCAAAGAACAGTGTAAGGAAGCTCAATTTTCTCTCTACGTCGCCTATACGTCAATTGCAAATATCGATATCATATAATATCATTTAAGCGATCTCCATAAAGATACGCTATATTATTTGTGCGATATTATTACGTCTTCTGCTTGATTCCTACTGCCCGTATCCTTTCCAATTCTTTAATACGTTTTTTTTTATCGTTATAAACTTATAAAACAAAATGTACAAACGTAATCAATAATATGATAAAATCTCATTTCTATGAGGCGCTAATCAAAAATATTGGCAATGAATATTATAGTTTATTAATAGATAAATCTATTATAGTTGACAAGATTCTTGGTATCATTATTAGATATTACAGCACTGAACAAAAAAAAAATCATATCGACCTTTTTCAAGTCAATCCATATTGAAGATGGCACAGCAGAATCCATTATAAATAATAAAAAAAGTTATTAATTAATACAAAGTTGCAGTTAATCAAAATGCAAGAGATTGGCTGATAATGCATCGAATCATAGGAATGAATTCAGGCGTTTACTCACGATTAAAGAAAGATGTACCTCTAATATTAATTAGATGCGTGCGTCATTCACTCCAACTTACCACTTCGAAGGTGACCGAAAATACGCTGCCTCGAAATATTGAATTTTTGATTAAAGAAACCTATAATTAGTTTGCTAATTCGTCTATAAGACAGTTGAAATACGCACAAATCTATCATAATCAGATGTTAAACCATTGACCAAAACCATTTGAAAATTTTGCGAATCGTAGAGATTCGATGGTTATCAATCGATCCTGCAATCAAATGAATTTTAGATCAATGAACAGAGTTTGAAACGCACTCTAAAATTTCACAAATCAATGACAATTGTTACACAGCTGAAATATTATATGCCATGTAGTGCGACAAGAAAAAATTTTAATTTTGGTGGAATTTTGAATCTGACAGTAGCTCTATCCACTAAACTAAAAATTACACCTCTCTTTTGAGAAAATGGATTGGAGAAAAAATTCAAAAATCTACTCGGTTTATGGTACCAATCAAAAGTTACGAGATTGTTTTTAATTATTATTTGGACATCTAGAAATTTAATGAATTTCTTCCAAGATGAATTGGAGATGTAGGTGAAACAAATTAAAGCATTCTATAAAAAGTGAGAACCTCAGATGATGGAATTGCACAAATAAGACATCAATATATTGGAAATAAAAAATATGATTATTAAATAAACTCAAAGCTATTCTTTCCAATCTTTGCATTACAAAGTGCAATGATAGGTAACAAAGGAGACCTCACCCCATAGGGTGTGCCAAAATTTTGTTCATAAATAATATTATCAAATATAAAATATGTAGAATTTAAAATTAAGCGAACTGCAGTCAAAACTCCATTTTTGATAAATTACATTTTTTTTCAATTGACAAAATGACTGATATAACAAACCATTCAATACCAATCTTAAACAATATTGTATTTTCTCCTTTTAACATATTATCTAGTAAATATAATGAATTATTAAAATTAGAATTAGTTACAAAAGATTTTATCAGAACATATCCTAATATAATTTTTATGCACGCGGACAAGGCAATGTCACAGTAGCTATTGATAAAGATTTCTATAAACACAAAGTGAATGACATGCTTCTAGATAAAAATACGAAATTATTAAAAAAGATACAACTAAGATACAACTCACTAAAAAACTTACAACTTCTCTAAAAAATCTTCTTTAAGGAAAAGATACAAATATATTACTGAATCCCAATACATTTATCTTATAATGATGGATTACTCTCGAGGACTTATATTTTGTTTAAAATTCATAAACTAAATTGTTACTTTAGGATTATTGTGTCATCTATAGCCAGTTATATAGTCGTGTCAGTTATATATTAGCCTCCTTTTTATATAACATAATAATTGTCAATTCCAAACGCGGAGAGCTATATAAAAAACAGTTTCCAACTTGTTAATGAAAGAAGAATGCATATAGATAATAATTACGAATTAATTTCATAGACATGGTATCACTTTTTACGAACATTAACATAGCCTTTACGTACATTTAATGAACGATTGACATAGCCTTGGAATGTGTTAATGACAATTGGAATTTTATCAGAAAAATGTAATTTACCAAAAACGGAATTTTTGATTGCAGTTCGCTTAATTTTAGATTTCACATATTTTGTATTTGATAATATTATTTATAAACAGAATTTTGACATGCTTATGGACTCTTCTTTGTCATCTATCATTGCTGACTTAGTAATGCAAAGATTAGGAAGAACAACTTTGAGTTTATTTAATGATCAAGGTTCTTTTTTTTATTTCCGATATGTCAATGATTTATGTGCTGCAGTTTCATCATCTGAGGTTCTCACTTTTTGGAATGTTTTTAATTTGTTTCACCCACATCTCCAACTCACCTTGAAGATTGGAGAAAATTCATTAAATTTTCTAAACGTCCAAATAATGATTAACAATCTCGTAATTTTTGATTGGTATCATAAATCGAGTTTTTAGATTTTTGAATTTTTTATCCAACTATCTATTTTCTCAAAAGAGAGGTAATCTTTAGTTTAGTGACTAGAGCTAGTTTACTGTCAAATTCAGAATTCCACGAAAAAAATTTACAAACATTAGTAATTGACATATAACAATAACTGTCCACTAAAACTCATTTCTGATACAATTAAGCATCAAAGTTAAAAGTGCAGTGTTGACTGAGATAACGAGGATTCATCGGATTCATTATTCCATGATTTACGATACCTTTTATTCCATCCTTGACAGAAAAATTTAATAAGTTTAATAGAAACGATATCAAGGTATCTTTTTTCAGTTCGAATAAATACAAAAATATATTAAAGTACATAAGGATTTTCGTCTTCATTTATCGAAAAATAATATAGTTTATAAGATTAAGTGCAATAATTGTGAGGACAGATAAGGAGACAATTAAAAACTCGAAATCATATACGGTGAAACATGTCTTCTCATTTCGTTATAACTGAACATAGAGTAGAACTAGAACTTTATTTTGATTGGAATAATGTTGAAATCCTTGATGAAAAACCATATTATTATAAATGGTTAGTTTTGGAGAAGCTACACATTAAAAAACAAAAAAACAGCCTTAATCTAAACTGATACTGAGGGCTTACATAAAATGTATATTCCGATTTTAAACAAGGTCTGACTTTTCATTGCCAAGATCACATTCGATCGATTATTTTTCATTTAGTCAGTGTGGGACCATCGTAACAGTTACATATTTAATTTTATTTCGTGACTGATTTTATATCTTTTCATACAGTTTATTTATCTATTTATTTTTTATTTATTGGGAATTTTATTTTTATATGGAATGACTATGTGACTCATTTTTGGATTATGGTTATATAATTATTTATGATCACACTGACTAATGAAATATTCTGACGAGCATCGTACCAACGAAATAGAATAATTCTTTAGGATTGGTGAGTGTTCTATCGAGATGACGTCACATTTGCTTGTTTCATAATTAAATATAATTAATCTAATTTACATTTGTATCAAAACATAATAAAATTCTTTTCAATTGATCTTCCAATCTTTTGGCAAACAATTTTGTTTCCTCAATTCAACTTTCATCCAGTCTCTCGACATATGTATACATCTAATTCCATGATTACCAATACTGGTTTAATATAGTAACAGAATTGCGTTTATGTGAAGAGGGCCTAATCTTAAGATCAAAACATGTTATGATTGATTAGTATATAATATCTTTTAATTTATAATTTGGTTGTTGAATATAAATTTATATATTACTTGTCCTAGATTGTACTTATTATTTATCAATGACCTTCAAGCTTCAAAACAAAAACAAGAAATATTTCAATTATTCATTCCTACAGTTCTATATAACTTCAGAAGTAAATATCTTTTGAATGAAGCGTTTGCAAGTATACGTCCAGAAGAAAATTTTTGTTTATTTGAGATCCTGAATCATATTTTAAGCTTGACGGTTTAATCCGAGAACATCCTGTATATTATATTCGATTGTGTGTGTGTGTGTGTGTGTGTGTGTGTGTGTGTGTGTGTGTGTGTGTGTGTGTGTGTGTGTGTGTGTGTGTGCGTGCGTGCGCGCGCGCG
>Ga0157363_1001368_pt1 | contig 20207 bp, 13 predicted proteins | sample AttsexASBM1_FD_111477 | JGI IMG/M metagenome (GOLD analysis project Ga0157363, IMG submission 111477) | Fungus gardens microbial communities from leaf cutter ant in Ribeirão Preto, State of São Paulo, Brazil - Atta sexdens ASBM1 | ecosystem: Host-associated > Fungi > Mycelium > Unclassified ... | reverse complement strand
TCTTGGTTGTTTGTTGTTGCTTTTGTACATTCCACATATGTGCAGATAGCCCTGATTTGGGGCTTTACAGCATAACTTATTTTGTGAAAATTGGTCCACTTGTTGTGGAGATACAAGCTGAATAAAGTTTGTGACACAAACAGATGATACATCATATAAGCTGAAACTCAGATTATTCTAACAAGTCTATATCACTGAGCTTATTGTATAGAGTTTCTGCACTCTGTACATCTCCAAGCTAACTCTACAAGCTTTTGTCTTCTAGTGTAAACCATGCCTGATAGGATTACTATTAACAATCTTGTCTCAATTCCAAACATCTTGTTCAACTTCTTTAGCAAGTTTGCTGCAAACTATGGTTTTTTATCTGATATTACACTCTCTGGTAACTTATGCAAATTTCATATATTGTTTGTAAACAATCTTGCCAATCTCTCTACTGATATTTCTTCTATTGTTATCATAAAATATGCTATCTTGGATAACCTATTGTATATCACTAAGATTAATTATATTCTTCCCTTTTACTAATAGTAACTTCATAATAAAGTTAACTGTTAAATACATTCTATTAGAGCAACTAGTGGGATTTACAAGATATTGTAGACTTTATTAATCTCTAGGAAGTCCTAAATTTATTGGTATAATGAATAAGTACAAACAGCATACATCTCCAGAAAGTTCTAAAAGAATAGAATAGAGACTTCTGAGAGTAGAAGTTATTCTAAATACCAATAGTATCATAATCACTACTTTATATTCTACAGATGTTTATCTTGTATTTGATATGACTTGAACATGTACAAGGATTAATTTTATTCTTGACTCATAATTACTATGCCTTACATTCTTCCCATGTAATATTAGTTAGTGTTTCATATAGTAATAGAGGCTTCTTTATATTTTCCTCATTTTCTTCTTATTGTTTTCTCAAGGATGCCTTAACTATTCTTCATGGTCTATAGGTATATATAATAGTTGATACAGTTCTATATCTTTATGTTTTACCAAATATTACAATTCTAAACTTGGCTTAGGTTGCAACTTAGGCAATAACTTGAAAAAGAAGTAAGGAGATAATTAATTGGTAAAATTTTGTCAGGCTCACCTTGTAAAATGAGAGTACATTGTTGTTAGGCTAGTAAAATGTCATAACAGTTAGGCTATTAAAGAAATATTGAAATAGTATTTGTGGTGAAACTATAAACAAAAAGTTAAACCATTAGAAGAGCAGTAATAAAATGATGTTGTGGTAGAAACCATGGACAGACAAGATAGACATATACAGACAAAAAGCCAGAGGCACTTAAAGAGATATTGGAATTATTAAGGATCACTAAAGAATACATCTCAGACAGAAACAGAACTTTAGAACTAATATTAGAAGAAATGTTAACAGTACTAACATTAGCAGTACATTATGAAATAGTATAGGCAGTTATGCTAAAGAGCATAGTTCTAGACCCAGGATGGTTTGATGGTAACTAAACAAAGTTTGAAAACTGGTAGAGTGTCAGGAGTATAGTATGAAGTGCATATATAGCACTAGCCAGATGTCAAAGCTAACCTTGATATTGTACACTTTTAGCATAACTGGTTCAATGACTGATCTATTTCTAACATAGAAAGGAATACAATTATTTCTCAAAAGAAATAATATGCAAAGGAAAATTGACCAAATAGAAGAAAATGATGATGTTCAAGACTGAGATGGTTTTGTTAAAGAAGTCAAGATAATATTCAGTAATAAGGGTAGGTAGCAAATATTCAATGGAAGATTGAGTATTAAAACAAGGAAAGAAGCATATCATTGAAGAATGTTAGAAGTAATATTATCAAGACCATATTAGAATATTCACTCATAGCAGTATCAGTGTTACTCTTTGAGTAGAAGATAGCAATCACATTAGTTGGACAAGTATAAATATTGGAAAAGCCAAAGATGATTATAATAAAGATGGGAAGTCTAGATGATTTAACTGTAATATGGAAAAGAATTGTAGAAAGAGAAAGAAACTAGGAAGTACTATAAATATAACAAAGTAAAACATCTCATAAAAAACTGCAGATCAAGACAGAAAATGAAAAACAGAAGTATATAGAAAGAATAAGAAGATGAAGACAAAGAGGATAGGTTTCATTGAAGGTTTAGAGTAGGTATAGTATGACAAACCTTTGTACATAGTAATTTCATAAAAAATTGATATATTATTCTATAAAGAAGAGATAACAAAGAAAGAGAAACTCAATATACATACAAATATAAAAATTTCAAATAAAAAGAAACTATAGCTTAATGTCAGAGTTGTAAACAATGTACTTGGTTTTATTTATTTTCTCTCTCTTTTATTTTTATTTTTTATTTTCTATTTATTTTATTTTTGGTTTTTATTTTACTTTTCTTTATTTTGGACTTAGGTAAAGGATGTGATGTGATGTCATAGGGTGGTCACATATATTACAGTCACAAATCATATAATCATGTAACACAGAGAAGGATATAGAAAATTCTGGAACAGATAATTTTATATAGTATGTCAATAGCATATTAGTCTTATGGAAAGCACATAGTCTTTAAAGTAAGCTAGTTATAGTGTGCATACAGACTACAGTCTGTAGTATATAAGATAGATTAGTTTGTACTTGGAATTCTATTGAGTTCTCTTATATTACTCAATATAAGAGCATGCTTTAGACCTAAGTCATAATATATTAGATACTAGTTAACTCAGAATGCATCTATACTAGAATCAATAAACAACTAGTAAAAGAAGGACAGATTAAAATGGAACTAATATCCAAATCATTTAAGGTTTTTAATACAGATCAAACTAAGAATAGAAAAGTAACATGCTTTACACTATTAGAACTAAAATTCAATAGATATACAGAGAACATTGATATAACAGTAACATATTTTTCAGATATAACTGGTTAGTCAAGCACAACCCAGAGATTAATTAGCACAAGGAGACAATACAGTTTACAAGATGTCTGAAAGAATGTAAAATACAACATCAAAACATTGTATTTACATTAAGAAACAGAAAAATTAAACTAACAGAGGAAATGGACAAAGAATATTATGAAATAAGAAAATAATCCAATCTGACAAACTCTTATTAGAGTACATTCAACTTTTCACCTACTTATTTAACAAGAAGAAATTTGAAAAGTTGCTGGAAAGATAAGAATAGAATTATAAAATCAACTCACTAGAAGATGCACCAAAAAAACTAAATATCAAGGCATATGAAATGATGGTCAAAGAAGAAGAGGTATTAAAATAATGGCTAGATGAACAAATTAAGTTGTGAAATCAAGTTTAAGATATACAGCACTATGTTTTTATATTCCAAAGAAGCATAAATCTCTATAATTGATATAATATTATAGGAAGTTGAACCAATACATGATAAAGGATAGAATACTACTGTCACTAATTGGAAAAGTAATCAACAAACTTAAAGACACAAGATATTTCAATGAATTAGATCTTATCTGGAAATACAATAATGTACAGATCAAAGAAGATGAATGAAAGATAGCATTTCTAACAAACAAGGGATTATTTGAGCTGAAAGTGATATATTTTGGACTATGCAACTTACTAGGAACATTTCAACAGATAATAAACAGTATATTCTGAGAACTCTTATATAAAGGAGTACTAGTAAACTATATGGACAACTTTGTAATATCTGTCAAGACCAAGAAGAAATCATAAGAAAGAACCATATAATTCTTGAAGGTAGCAAAGAACCATAATCTCTGTTTCAAACAGTCAAAGTGCAATTTCAATGCCAAAAAAATATCCATCCTAGGAGTAGTAGTTGAACAAAAAGAAGTACAAATAGAAAATTATAAAGTCAAGGCTGTCAAGAAACAGAAAACACCTACCAAGACAAAAGAAGTAGAAAGCTTCTTAGAGTTCACTAATTTTTACAGATGCTTTATTAAGAACTTCAGTTATATGGCAAAATCTCTCAATGAGATTAAAGGTAAAAAGGAATGGAAATAAGAAGAAGAACACCAGAAGGCATTCAAAGAATTAAAGGAAAAGATCACAAGTCAATCTATACTCACTCTACACAGAAGAGAAGAAAAATCCAGAGTGGAAACCAATATATCAGAACATGCTATAGAAGGATTCTATCTTAGGAGTAAGAAGGAAGATAAAAACCAATCACATTTTATCAAGAATAATACAAGGAGCTGAAAGGAACTATGAGATATATGACAAGGAACTATTAGCTATAATAGAGACTCTAACAGAATAGAAATAATATCTATTAGATGCCACAGAAAAGTTTGAAGTCTGAACCAATTATAAAAATATCAAGTATTTTAGAAAATCACATAAGCTCAATGGACAACAAGTAAGATAGTATCTTAAGTCATAACATTAGAACTCAATTCCATTTTTTGAGATTGTCCAATACAGGACTCTCTTTACCCTTTCTTTTTTATTCTCTTATCATCCTTGACTAAGGGCAATATATCCAAAGTCAAGAAGATATAGCCAGACTCTAGGCTCAAGAGGTATATTAGCTAAGCAGATGAAGCTTGGCTGTTTGTTTGTACCAAAGCCTACTGATGCATTTTAGATATATCACCTTTTGTGGACATGTTATATACTTTCTTTAACTATCAGCTCTGTGCTACAGTTCTATGTATGAGCTGTTTATGCAGGAGAACAGCAGGCATCCTTAAGATTTTGCTTAGGGTAGAATAGTCTTCTTAGACCAAAATTATTTACTTTTTCTTTAGGGCAGTAGTCAGTAGAAAAGATAGTTAGTAGAAAGTATGAGGTGGGACTGGAAGAGAATCCACTAATACATACCGAGATTGAGTTGAGTTTCAAATATGAGTTGGAAAGTGAAACCAGCATTGGTTCTGCTCTTTCCCTATATACTTCATCATTACTTACACCACCACCACTATCATTAACTCTCTCACTGTTATCATTACTATTATATACCATGAGTCAACAAGACTTATACTAAATCATCAGACAGTAGTAGGAACAATTAGTAGCAATGTAGGCATAGATTCAAGCTCTGATTATAGGAGAAGCAGTGGTATGAACAGAAGGGGCAATAGATAGATCCAACATAGAGGTAGTAAAACCACCAGTTTTTAATGGAGAAGTAGGAAAAGTAGGAGAATTTATCACAGTATGCAGATTATACTTAAGGATGAGAATGAGAGGAACAACAGTGGAAGAACAAATCCAATAGGTGTTGTCATATATACAAGGAGGATCAGCAGATGTATGGAAGGAAAATTTGTTGGAGGATTTAGAAAACAGAAAAAGCAGAATGTTATGGCAACCACTAGACACAAAGTGCAATAGCAGCACAAGGCAGCAAATCTCTTAAGTTGGATATAAAGTAGAAAGTTCATAAGAGAACTTGATAAGGAGTCTCTGCTAAATTAGAGTCCTATATATATGTTTTTACATGTGGTCTGTGCTAACAATAATTAACCCTGCTCTCATATCCATGTTGTTATGAATCAAGACTCAAAGAGTTAAGTCAAGAAACAACTCTTGTATTGGAGTGATACAAGAGAACTTGATAGAGTTCCTAATACAAAGTAGTCTACCTTATATACTATCACCCAGGGTCCATGCTAGCTACTGTGCACCCTACCCTAAATGACCATGAGTATAATATGAGGCCAGTATGTGTTGTCCATGCTGTATGACATCACTTTGTTCCAGAACCTTCTACTTCATTCTCCCAAGTCCCATGACCAGTCTTGTGACTATGCTATCAAATTGTGACTGATGTGACAGCGTGACTGATAACCCCTAACCTGAGTTATTCTAAAAATAGAAAATAGAAAATAAAAGGTAAATAAAAATAAAATGAAAGAAAGAAAATAAAAATAAATAAAGTCTACTGTCTACGATCTTGACACATGTTGCATTCTTATATCTACCTTATTTTTTATTCAAGGCCACCATGTTGTCTCCATATGCCCTGATGTCATCTTTTAGACCTTTCCACTATGTTTTAGGTCTATGACATCACATCATGTGACCTGTCATGTGACTTCTGTGTCATGTACCTCTTCATTGTTCAAAAGAAAAAGAAAATCTATATAAAATCAGAAGAAAATAAAATAAAAATTGTTAATATCCAAAGTGTCCCATAACACAGAATTTGGGTTAGCAGGAAAATTTCTGTTGGAATTAAGAAAGAAGTTTGGAGAAAGAGACAAAGAATTGGTAAAAGTAGCAAAACTTAGGAGGATAGAGCAAGAAAGAAGAAATATAGAGGAATTTGTGCAGGAGTTTTGAAAAACAGCAAGAGATAGTAGATATAAAGAAAGAGCATTGGTGGAAGAATTTAAAAGAAAAATAAGTGAAACAATAAGAAGAAAACTGATGGAGGCAGAAAGGCCTCCAACTAGTATTGATTAGTGGTATGAATGTGCCAATAATTTAGATAAACATTGAAGAGAGAGTAGATATGAGAAGGAGAGACTGGGAGGGCAACAAGATTAGGGATTACACAAGCTCCAAGGTTAAATAACCAAGAGGCACAATAAATGCCATAATTTCAGGTTTGGCCAAAGAGACAAGAAATTTCCTAACAGTGAGGAGTAGAAAGAACAAATGCAGTGATAGCATACCCAAATCAACAGGTAGATGTTATGGGACGCTTTGAACGTGAACAATTTTTATTTTCTTTTTCTTTTATTTTCTAACTTTATAGGGATTTTGTTTTCTTTTTCTTTTTCTTTTCTTTTGGATGATGAAGAGGCATGTGACATTGAAGTCACATGACAGTCACATGATGTAATATCATAAGCCTGGAACATGGTAGAAGGAACTAGAAGATGACGTCAGGGCACATGGAGTATATATGGTAGCCTTGAGTAAGATATGAGGCAGACATGAGGGTGAAGCATGGACATAAGGGCAGGGTTAAATATTAGTAGCACGGACCATGAACCTTTTGTATAAATAGGACTCTAATTAAGAAGAGGCTCCTTGTCAAGTTCTCTTGTGAAATTCCCACATTATAACTCTACTAAGAGATTTACTCGTTAGTGAGATCATTTGTCATTGTGATAAGTGGTTGCCACAACAGTAGAGTTTGCACCTCACAACCCATATGCTATGGACATAGACAGAGGGAACAGAAATTGCTACAACTGTGGGGAATTTGGATATTTGGCAAGAAACTACAGAAACAGAAAAATAGGAGGCAGAATTAGGAAAGGTAGAAGACTGGAATATAGAAGAAATGAGCAGAGGACTGAGAATAATGGACAGAGTAATCTAAATGGAGAGGGAGATCTAATAGTTCTTGATTAGATCTTAGTAGCTATAACAGATTTGCAATACTCAATAGAGTAGCTGATAATATATTTTGTTATAATTTGGACAAGGAGGACATGCTAAGAGAAGTAATGGTGAAAATTGGATTGGAAAGGATCAACATGCAAAAAAGAGTGACAGTAGAAGCATTACTAGACAGTGGGGCTATAAAATTGGTAATGAGTTCAGAGTTTGTAAGAAAGTAGGGGTTTAAGTTAAAGAAGATTGAAAGGCCTATATATGTAAGAAATGTAGATGGCTCTTTCAACAAGAAGGAACCCATCAAGCATATAGTAGAAGTAAAAATTTACTACCAAGAGTATAAGGGAAGAATGGAGATAGATGTGATAAGAGAACAGAAGTAGAGTATGATATTTGATATGTCTTGGCTGGTTTGCCACAATCCAGAAATTGATTGGAAGACAGAAGAAGTAAAGATGATGAAATGCCCAGAAAAGTGTAGGAGGCAATAAAGACTAAAGCAAAGGAAGTCAAGATGGCAGAAACAAAAGGAAGAAGAAAAAAAAGGAGATAAATGAGAAGGAAAAGAGAATTAGAAGAAAAAGAAAACAAAGGGAAGTAGTACAGTGGAAATAAAAAGAGTAGCAGAAGAACAGAAGATATAGGATGAGGAAGAAAAAGTGGCAAAGTCAGAAGCTGAGGCAAAAAAGTTGGTTCCAGAGAAATTTCATAAGTGGATTAAAGTCTTTGGCAAGAAACAGAGCAAAAGAATGCCTATAAGAAAGATCTAGGATCATGCAATTGAGCTGAAGGAAGGATTTGTGCCAAGAAAAGGAAAGGTGTATCCATTGTCAAGAGAGGAGAGAGGGGAAGTAAGGGAGTTTATAGCAGAACAGACAAGGAAGGGGTATATCAGACTGTCAAAGTCACCACAGACTGTGCTAGTATTCTTTGTAGAAAAGAAGGATGGGAAGAAAAGAATGGTATAAGACTATTGATATCTTAATAAGTAGACAGTGAAGAACAATTATACATTACCACTTATTTCAGACATGATAGAGAATATTGGGACTAAGAAAATATTTATGAAGATGGATTTGAGGTGGAGTACAATAATGTGAGGATAAAAAAAGGAGATGAGTGGAAGGCAGCTTTTACAACCACAGAAGGATCTTTTGAGCCCACTGTCATGTTTTTTAGATTGACAAATTTGCCAATCACTTTCCAGACTATGATGAATGAGTTGCTAAGAAACTTGATAAACATAGAGAAGGTTGGAAGCCTTATAAATGATATTATAGTGGGAACAGAAATAGAGGAGGGACATAATGAGTTGGTGGCAAAAATAGTGAGGAGATTAGATGAAAATAACTTGTATGTAAAACTAGAGAAGTGTAAATGGAAAGTTAGAAAAGTAGATTTCTTAGGAGTGGTGTTGGGACTAGAGGGAATAAAGATGGAGGAAGCAAAAGTGAAGGTGGTATTAGATTGGCCAGCCCCTAAATCAGTGAAAGACATACAAAAGTTCCTAGGATTGGCAAATTATTATAGGAGGTTTATAGAAGGGTTTGCAAAGATAGCAAGGCTATTGCATGAGTTGACAAGAAAAGAGCAGAAGTGGAAGTGGAGATTGAGGCAGGAAAAGTTATGTGAGGTATTAAAAAAATAATTTACTATAGAACCAATTCTAGTTGTCCCAAACTTAGACAAGAAAATAAGGATGAAAGTAGATGTATTAGATTATGTGATAGGGGGAATATTATCTATGGAATATGAGAATGTGAAATGAAAGCCAATGGCCTATTTATCAAAATTGTTGAACAAGATGGAGAGAAATTACAAAATACATAATAAAGAAATGTTGGTAGTGATTAAGGGATTAGGAAACTTGAGACATCTTTTAAAGAGCACAAGATTCAAGTTCAAGGTTTGGACTAACCACCAAAATCTAGAATACTTTATGAAAATGCAAAAATTAAATAGGAGATGAGCAAGATGGGTATTATACCTATCAAGATTCAATTTTACCTTGAAGCATATACTAGGCATAAAAATAAGGAAGGCAGATAGACTTAGTAAAAGACCAAACTGAAAAGTAGATGTAGAAAATAACAATAGTAATCAAGTATTTATCAAAGACCATTGGATTCATAATTTATATAAAGTAGTAGTAGAAGAACCTAAAGTAGATATAGTAGAAAAGATAAAAAAGATTAGAAATAAAGACAAAGAAGTAGTTAGAGTAGTTGAAGAAATAAAGAAGGCAGAAGTAAGAAACTTAAGAGGAGACAAATAGGAGATAGAAAGAAGAGTGATATTAAAAGAAGGAAAAATATATATGCCGAAAGATAAGGTGTTAAGAGCAGAGATAATCCAGCTTTATCATGATACACCAGTAGCTGAATATGGAGGTAGATAGAAGATAACAAAGTTAGTAACAAGGAACTACTGGTGGCTAAAGGTGACCAAAGATGTAGGAAAATATATAAAAAAATGTAACACATGTTAAAGAATGAATAACAGAACAGAGGCACTAGTAGAGAAGCTGATAATGAATAAAGTACTAGAGAAGCTGTAGATACATCTAATGGTAGACTTTATTATGAAATTGCAATTAGTAGTAAAGAAGGATGTGATATTAGTAGTATATAATAGGTTGTCCAAGATAGCTCATTTTGTAACAACAACAGAAGAAACATTGGCAGAAGAGTTAGTGAGATTGTTTAGAAATAACATGTGGAAGTTATATGGGTTGTCAGAGAGTGTGATAAGTGATATAGGACTACAGTTTATGGCAGAGTTAATGAGGGAGTTGAATAAAATGCTAGGGATAGAGACGAGATTGTTGATAGCATTCCCGTTATGACCTTAAGCTTGGCTCAGGTTGTAACTTAGGCAAAGACTTAAGAAGATAATAAGGGTTGAGTCAATTAGTAAAGCATAAGAATACAGAAATATATATATACTATATATACTAATTGTATATGAAGCAATTATCCATTGTACATAAGTCTATGAGTTATATAACAATAAGGAAAGAGCAATGAGACAACACCTACTACATGAGGTACTGACTGAGACAACTATGGTATAGCCAATTATATTGTCATTGCCCTTAGCTCTAGTTCTTGCTACATATATGAGGCATCAATCATAACAATATCTCCTTTTTGTTATAGTACAAGAGTGTGGACAGACTTGGACTAAGGTTAGGGTTAAGTATTATAATTATTAGTCTACAATAGAAGAGAGATAGGAGATAGACACATGATCTGGAAGTCATGTGATAGAGTCTAGAGCAGTCTGAAAAAATTTAGGGTCTAGAAGGATTGGGAAGAGTCTAGAGAAAGAGTTAGGGTTAGGAGTAATGTCAAGGGACAACGGTTCCTTATGGTGCACATATGGTGTATGCATGTACAATGGAGATTAAGAGGATGACATAGGACAATGGAAGGTATGACATCAGGACACATGTAGAAAGCATGGTAGTCTTAAGGAAAACACATATGGATGAGTAATAGGACATAAGGACGATGCATGGACATAAGGACAGGTAATTATTGTTATAGCACAGACCAGGAGCCTATAGTATATATAAAGGATCAATGCAGTGAGGGCTCCTTGTCGAGTTCTCTTGTAATCCCCACTACTAGATAGCCAACTGAGAGCTTTGCTGAAGTAAGCAAACTACGAGTACCATTCCAGCAAGTGGTTGCTACAACACTTTTCAGCTTTCATGTCTCTATGAATCAGTCCAATAATGTGAGTTCACCTATAATGTATGTGACCACTATTTTCTTGTTAGAATCAATGATAACTTGTCCTTTCATATTGACTACTATGAAGTAAGATTTGTGAGGTGGTCCTCCTTAATATATAGATATTGGAAATTCATTTCATGAGATTTCTGTGTTATGTCTTTGTTCCACAATATCACAAAATAAACTACTTACTTATTTGTGATATCTGAATCTTGGGTGCACTCTTAGAGTTTAGGAGTGATTTAGAAATTCAATAATGATGACAATAATGATTAAAATCAATACAGATAATAAAGGATAAAGATTGATGTAAATTGATGAATAATAAATAATATTAAGTCTGAGGTCTAATCCTTAGATACAGAGGTATATATACAAAAGAGTAATAGTCTGTGTGCAAGCTGTTTCCATCACATGATCAAAACTTGTACCTGATAGGGGCTATTATCTATCATAGCAAATATTAGGCTAATTTTAGAAGATAACTAATTATGTCACTATATTGATATGCTTGTATCTCTATTAATACCTATTATTATGAGATATACTATATATTATTGGAAACAATTTGATGAGCACTTTCCAATACAAGTTTGATCATGCAAATATGTCCAGTCATTCATGAGATATTAGCAAATGAAGATTTTATAGTTACTGATGACCTGATATCTTGGTTGTTTGTTGTTACTTTTGTATATGTGTAGATAGCCTTCATTTGGGGCTTTTCAGCGCAACTTAGTTTGTGAAATCAACTTACTGGTTGTGGAGATACAAGCTGATAAAAGTTTGTAACACATAAATGTTACAGCTAATTCTTTCCAGAACTGATCATCTTGTTTTCTCTTTGGTCAAATTAATTTGTAGTAGGATGGCAGAGTAAACATTTTGGTCTTAGTAGGTAAATGGACAAACTTCATATGTTTTTCCAAGTTATTGAGTTCATCTTGTATAAATATTGGTTGTGTTGAACTGAATTCTGTTGATATCTCATATAGTTTGTATAGTAGAACTTCTTCATCTTGAATTCTCTTTCCTTTTTCATTTTTCTATTGTCTTCTATCTTCCTCTTTGTATAACTCTTGAATTTCCTTGATATTTTCATCCACATAATTGTTTCCCCCTCTTTTATACTCATCCAATTCATCTGCTAACAATCTTTGAACTTTATAAGCCCTGTTCTTTATGTTGCTTTGAACTCAGTTTTGCAAATCTTCAGATATACTGAATATATTAGCTATATTTAAGGTTTGGTAATTATTGCTAGCTTTCAAGATTGTTTCTTCTATCTCTATGATTATTGTGTTTGTTTCTTCTACTAGCTTGACTATGTCTTGAACTTGTTTCTATGCATTGATCATAGTTTCTATTCCTTTTAACACTTTGTGATAGCTTCTTGTCCAATCATTACATTCTTTCTTGAATAATTCAGCTTCCTCCATATTGTTAAGTTTTTGGGAAATATACAGATTTGAGGAGATTGAAGTAGTGGTAAATTGGGAAGTGAAAGTTGTAGAAGAGTATTGAGCCATTGGTGTTTCAAGTGTTTATTTTGTCAAATTGAGATTTTACCCCTTTTCTTTATAGGTTTTGACTCAAAATTCTCGTTCAATAGTTTTCAATTGCTTCTTTTGCATGAGGCAATTCTGTTTTGCACCAGAAATTGAGTTTTCTGTTCTTGTTTTCTATGCTTCCTAACTTCTTCTACTTTGTATTCTTCTTCTTCATTAATAATTGTTAGCAGTAGTGCTAGATCCATATGTTGTCCTTGGAATTGAGGTTCTTTACAATATGTTAACAAGTCTTCATTGAATACATTATGAATCATCCATCCTTTTGAAAATGCTAGTTGAAATACTCCTTGACTAATGTCTTTCAAGATCCTAAAGAGTCCATATCTTTCTTGGTCCAGCTTCATTGAGAGTCTGTTTAAGTGGATTATCAGACTTACAGAGTTTGGACCCAAGTTTCTTTTAATTCTTTTTTTATTTTCTTTCTTTCTTTCTTTTAGTTTCTACTCTGGGAACTTAGGATAGGGTTTAGTGTGATGTAATGGTCACACTGTCATGGGTCACATGACACAATCACAGTAACAGTCACAAGTCATGTAGTAGCAAAAAAAGGATATAGAAGATTCTAGAGAGATGATGTCATACTATATGTTTAAAATACATGTTGACCTTAAGGCAAACTTATGGTCATTTAGGGTAGGCTAGAGAAGTAGTAGTATGGACCATTATAGTTTAGTATATAAGGTAGATGATCCTGTATAAAACTTTCTATTGAGTTCTTTTGTGTTAACCCAATACAAGATTTATCTGCTTGTCTAATCCTAAGGACCTAAATTTGTAACATGGATTTTTTTAGCTTCCAACCACATATTGTCTCCTTCTTTTAATTCTTGTGGATTTCATCTTTTCTTATTGAATTGTTTTTTCATAATGTTTTGTGCTAATTCTATTGACTTTATGGCTTCTTTCCAACTTTGTTGTAATTCTATAAGAAACTCTTCCAATTTTGGGAACTCTATTTGTACTGTTAGATTACCCTTTCATGGATGTGCTCCAAAGTTAAGTACAAATGGCATTTGTCCTATTACTGTGTACTTCTTGTTATTGTACTAGAACTCTGTGGCTGTAATCCATTTTGTCTAGTCATCTTATTGGTAGTTGATATAGTATCTCAGGAAAGTTCCAATTTCTTGATTTATCATCTTCATCTATCCATTAGTTTGAAGATGATATACTATTGATAGCATTCTCTTGGTTCCCAATACTTCTATTAGTTCTTTTATAAACCTAGATGCAAACTAAGGTCCTCTATCACTAAGAATTTTCCTTGGTACTCCATGTAGTTTCTAAATTTCATCTCTGTAAATCTTTGTGATTTCTTCCAAAGATATACTCATTGTTGTTGCTTTTAGTCAAATCATCTTTGTAAACCTGTCTACAATTACCATGATAGTATTCTTTTCATTTGATTTTGGTAGTGGCTTCACTATATCTATGCTAATTTCTTACCATGATCTTTGTGGTATGTCAAGTAGATGTAGTTCTCCTACTTTCTTCTGGTATTGAACTTTATTTTGTTGGCATTTAATACATTCTTAAACATATTTCTTGATATTTTTTTTATGCCTGGCCACCAGTAGTTTCATTTGATTAGTTCCAACATCATTTGTTGTTCTGGATGTCCAATATCCATAGGATTGTGGTTTTTTCATAAAACTTGTTCTCAAAGTTTCCTGTTATTAGAAATGTAGATTTGTCCATCTATATAGACAATTCCATTGTCTTCCTATGATTGACTATATTCTTTCTTCAATTCTTGCACTGCCTCTTTCTCCTTTGTCCTATTTCATTGTATCTCTTCTAATAGGTTGGTTTCTTTTACTATTTTGTTTCTTTGCAACATTATGACCTCTGCCATTGTTCTACTTGTTCATAATTTTTCTTTTAGCATTTGTATGTCTTTGTTATCATCTCGAATGTCTACCTGGTCCTTTCTTGATAAAATATCTACTTTTGTGTTTGTCTTTCCTGGAATATGACAAAGTTCAAAGTCATAGTCTTGTAATTTCAAATACCATTTAGCTTGCTATCTGTTGAGCTTGTGAAATTCTCTGAAATACTTCAGGTTTTCATGATCTGTCCAAACTTCAAATTTCTCTGTTACATCCAACAAATATTGTCTCCATTTTATAAATGCTTCCACTATTACCAGCAGCTTTTGATTATAGATTTCATAGTTTTTCTCTGCTGGTTGTATAGTCCTTGATAAGAATACAATAGATTTCCATTTTTCTTCTTGTTTCTATAAGAGAACTGCTCCTATTACATGTCCTGAAGCATCAGTTTCCACTCTAAATTTACCATCCCTTTTCAGAAGAGAAAGTACTAGTTGACTTGTTATCTTTTCTTTGAGTTCTTCTGTCCACTTCTACTTCTTTTTTCCTTTTAACTTGTTGAGTGGTCTTGCTGTATGGCTGAAATTTTTGATGAATCTTTAATAAAAGTTTGCAAATTCCAAGAAACTTTCCATTTTTTTGACCTTCATAGGTATACTCTATCCTTTGACTGCTTTTATCTTGTCGTTTTCCATTTGAACTTGTTCTCAACCTACAACTACCCCCAATATTGAGATCTCTTCCATATCAAAATCACATTTTGACCTTTTGAAGCATAGGTTATGCTTTTTTGCTATCTTCAAGAATTAGATTGTTCTTTTTTCTAGTTTTTTTTTGTTTTTATTGGTATCACAAAGTCATTCATATAATTTGCTAATACTTCTTCATGAAGTAATTCCCAGATGATACTATTCATCATCCTTTGAAATGTCCCTGGCAAATTACAAAGTCTGAAGTACATGACTTGTAGTTTAAACAATTCTTTGTTTGTTAGGAATGAATTTTTCCACTTGTCTCCTTCTTTAATCTATACATTGTTATATCTCCAGATAAGATCCAATTTGTTGAAATACTTGGCTTCTTTCAACTTGTCAATGATTTCTCCTATCAGCAGTAATGGTGTCTTGTCTTTAATCATGACCTGGTTAAGTTTCTGATAGTCTTGGACCAAATATAGTAACCTATCTTTCTTTGGAATATAAAAACATAGTGCTGTATGTCTTGACTTTGATTCCACTATAAGTTTAGCTTTCAACTGTTTATCCAACCATTAGTTTAAAGCCTCTTCTTTCTTTATAGTCATTACATAGGCTTCAGGATTAAGTTTCTTTGGTACTTTATCCATTAGATTTATTTTGTGATCTCATTCTCTTCTTTCTGGTAACTTCTCAAATTTCTTCTTATTGAATAAATGTATGAATGGTTGAATGTAATCTAGTAAATCTTCTGAGTTCATTGGATTTGGTTCTTTGCTTATATCCAATTTATCCTTGTTCAATATTTTCTTTGCCTGTGTCCTTTATGTCTTGAATTCAATGTCTTGGTGCTTCATTCTGTATGAACCTGGACATCTTGTAAACTTGATCTTGCTGTCTTTCCAATTTACTTCTAGATTGAGCTTGACCAACCAATTATGTTCTAGAAATATGTCTGTGCCATTGAGATCTGTTACTGCTGCTTTGAGGTGTTTCTTGTGTCTGTTGATTTCAACCTCTAGTGGTACTACCCTTGTTACTTCTCCATTCTTTGTTCCATTTGTGTTATAGACTTAAAATGAGAAGTTTACTGGTTTTGTTTGAATCCTCTTGTTCTTGACTAATTGCTCATCTATTCTAGTGTAGGTACATCCTGAATCTACAAGTGCCTTGATCTTCAATTGTTTTCCATTTCCTGTTTTAATGTTTGCTTGTACATTTAACTCTCTCTCTTTATTATTCTGTTAGTGTGAAATAACATATTGATTCTGAGAGTTAAATATATGGATCTTTCATACCATGCCTACTTGGGATCTTTACCAAAACTCTTCTCTTTATTTTTATCATCTGATTCTTTTTTAATACTCCTTGTCTTCATTGGCTGTTTCTCTTTGCAGTCTTTTGCAATATAATCCACTTTTTTGCATCTAAAGCATTTCCTTAGGTCTTTCTCTTTCCTCTTTTGGCATTCCTTTATTATGTGCCCATACTTGTTATAATTGAAGTACTTGGGTCTTTCTTCTTTGTTATAGTTATTCTTGGTTTTGCTGATATCCATAAGCATTTCTCATTCTCTATATGTTGTTCCTATACTTATCCTATAATCATGATGTTCTTCTATTGATTCCTAACCTTGTCCAACTAAGGTAGTTGCCACCTTCCATTCTTTTAATGACTTAGGTACTGCTATGGGTGAATAGTCCAATATTGTCTTGATAATATCTGCTTGGACATTCTTTTTGAGTAAAAATATAGCATGTAGATCATCTGTATCTACCTTTATGGCTAGAGCTTTGAACTCTATTATAAAGTCAGCTGTGTTCTTCTTTCCTTGTTTAAATGTTTTAATCTTCCATTCAGTATCTGCTATCTTTATCTTATCACTGAATGTTTTCTTGAGTTCTTGTACAAAATTGTCCCAATCCTGGGTTCCTGTTCCTTTATCTAGCTCATTAAGCTTCTTCTAGGTATATATACCTGCTACACCCCCTCTAAGGTAGGCAAGAATTGCTGTGATCCTGTCATTGGTCTTTATAACTCTGTTGCTTTTGAGGAACAATTGTATCTCTTTCCACCAGTCTTCAAACTTCATTCTGTTTCTGTTGAACCATCCTATATCTGGGACCATACTCTTAGACATTCCTGTGTGTTCATTGTTCTCCTGTATAGGTACTGATGCTGATGTGCTAGATATCTTGTCTGTATAATCATTCATACTTCCTAAGGCTTCATCTGTAATCTGCAAAGATCTTAATCATTCTAATAGTGCCACGATGTCATTTCCTCTGTAGGAACTCATTATATTTTGTGGACTATGCCACACATGTTTTGTTCTTTCATCTAACAGTAGTTCTGTCTAATCATTCTATGGTCTAACCATTATATACTCTCTTCTTTTGCAAGGTGAGCTGTTAATGCTTTACCAAATATTATGATCTTAAGCTTGGCTCAGGTTGCAACTTAGGCAAAAACTTGAGAAGGTAATAAGGGTCAATTGGTAAAGCATAAGGATACAGGAATGTATCTACATTATATATACCAATTGTATATGAAGCAATTGTTTACCATACATGAGCCCATGAGTCATATAACAATAAGAAAAGAGTAATGAAACAACATCTACTATATAAGGTACTGACTGAGACAACTATGGTACAGCCAATTATATTGTCATTGCCCTTAGCCCTAGTTCTTGCTGCATACATAAGGCATCAATCATAACAATTCCACCTACAAATAAATGGACAGACAGAACAAATGAACTAAGAGTTGGAACAGTACTTGAGGTTCTTTATGGAATATAAGCAAAGAGATTGGCTAGAGTGGTTAGTAACAGCAGAGTTAGCAGTGAACAACAAGGTTTATATAGCAAAAAAGGTGTTGCCTTTCATGGAAAACTATAATAGAGAGTTAAGGATAGAAGTAGATATCAGAAGAAAAGGAAAAGTGGAGAAAGTGACAGAATTTAGAGCACAGACCAACAATTGTTAGTATATAAGGTAAATACTTTGTACTTAGGAACTTTACTGAGTTCTCTTGTAATTAACCTAATCCAAGGTTTTATTTTTGGCTATAATACTTGTATTTTAAGTCATAACAAATAAGTATTTGAGAACTATTCAAATGGCTAACTATGTAACTTTTTCTTTATCTCCAAATCCATACATTCCCTAAATGATCAATAATCTTAGTCTTATTATTACTCTCAATCAAGAAAAGAAGGATTGGATAAAGAAATATCACAAAATAATATGAGGACTAGAAATAATGGCTGCTATTCAGATACAAATCCAAGACCTAATAAAGTTGGCTCATGCAGTTAATAACCAGCTAGCTAATATTGGAACAGTATTACTGCAAGCAAGTGAAACACACAAAATGCAAATTAGTAGAGATATCTATAGTATATTGAAGGATTTACAAAATGTTATATATAAAGACATAGAGGAATAGGTATACTATATACAAGTATTACTAGCTAATGAACTAGATCAATATAAAGGAAAGGGTGTTAAGATGATAGATGAAAACATTAAGACCTTACAAGAAACATATCAAGAAACATATCAAAACATCTCATAACTAATACTTGTAGACAAAGGAAAATAGAAAGAAGGCATTATTCAAGATAAAGAAGTATTGTTGTATAAACCTTATAACATATTGTCATCAGATTCAAGTGGAACACCACTTCTAGACACTGAGATGTTACAAGTTCAAATAAAAAACCTGGAGAAAGTGTTGAAAATAATATAGTCATCTGTCAAAATGATACTCTTCTTATCTCTGACTTATTACAAAACTATTCAAACCAATGGAGAAAAGAACAAAATATATTAGAACAACATAGTATATCAATTTCTACAATAAAAAACAATGTAGATACCAGTTGTCAAGAAATACTCATCAATATTTATATAAGAGGACCACTGTACAAACTATTCTTCATAGCTGACTCTGTACAAGAACAGCTCATTATAAGGCCTACCAAAAAAATAATAGTAATATATGCAGTTGGAGACTTAACATTAATAGATTCATAAAGACATGAATGCTAAAATTGTTAGGAGTACAGTATGAAGTACATATATAGTACCAGCCAGATGTCAAAGCTAAGCTTGACATTGCGCACTTTTAGTATAACTGGTTTAGTGGCTGGTCTATTTCTAACAAAAATGTTACAATCTCTATCTCATATCTTACAGGTGCTTATCTCATAATTATCTCAACTTAAACATATGTTGAGGTTTGTTTTATCTTGGTCTTCTATTCTACTGTATCTTATATTTTCCTTATATTATATCAGTCAGCACTTCATATAGTAGTGAAGACTTCATCATGTTTTCTTTATTTCTTCTTGTTATATTACTCATAGATATTGTATGCTTTTCTCATAGTCTATAGGTATATATAGTAGTAGTAGATATAGTTCTGTATCTCTTTACAAATTTATTATTTCCTTACTCCTTTTTCAAGTTACTGTCTATGTTATGGTACACTTGAACACTAAACATTTTTCTTTTTCTTTTATTTATTTTTCTTGATTTAATTTTTTTTTTTGATTTTAATTTTAATTTTATTTTTAACAAAGAAGAGACATATAACTACAGTCACATGACATATCACATGATGTGAGGTCATAGGCCTAGACTCTAATAGAAAGAGTGAGAAGGATAATGTCAAGGAGTATATTTGTTATAAGACGAGAGTGTGGACAGACTTTGGCTAGGGTTAGGGTTAGCTGGACATATATAAGTATTATAATTATTAGTCTACAACGGATGGAGAGCATGTGATCTGGAAGTCATGTGATAGAAACTAGAGTAGTCTAGAGCGGTCTAGAAGGACTTAGGGTCTAGAAGGATCGGGAAGAGTCTAGAAGGAGTTAGGGTTAGGGATAACATCAAGGGACATGGGTTCCTCATGGTGTACACATGGTGTACACATTAAAGGTATGACATCAGGGCACATGTAGGAAGCATGGTGGCCTTAAGGAAAACACATGTGGATGAGTAATAGGACATGAGGTAGAAGCATGGTGGATAGACATGAGG
>Ga0157363_1001366_pt1 | contig 20222 bp, 14 predicted proteins | sample AttsexASBM1_FD_111477 | JGI IMG/M metagenome (GOLD analysis project Ga0157363, IMG submission 111477) | Fungus gardens microbial communities from leaf cutter ant in Ribeirão Preto, State of São Paulo, Brazil - Atta sexdens ASBM1 | ecosystem: Host-associated > Fungi > Mycelium > Unclassified ... | reverse complement strand
TATATATATATATATATATATATATATATATATATATATGTATACCATAACCAGGAATTGATTTAACCCGATACGCTACCTGCATTGCTGCGTTTTCTGTCTCGGTATCTCCCGAGCGAGCAGTTTGCGCAACTCGTAATGTCGGATTTGAAAGTTGTCGAAGCTAAATCCTCGGCGTCGATATCGGCTAACAATGGTCGCACAATTGAATATAATAGCGATTCATAAGGATTGCGCAATGCATTCGGCGTATTATAGCTGCTTATTTCAGCGGAACCTCTAATTGAACAGACGCATTATTAGTTCTAAATAATTTTAGGATCACGATATCGATGGCTCCTATCATTTCTGACTGAATTATGCTTGGCGCGTTCTATCTCGGTTCTTTCCGCATCACTTTCTCTCGAGATACGGAACATATTTATATATTGACATCGTAGAAAAGTTAAAGGTTGGCAATATTTAAAATACGTCTTACGAGATTCTTCCTGAAAATTAATTACACTTTAGGAAATCGCAAAATATTTAAAATGTGAACATTTCAAAGTTGTTGTGTCATGTACCTTTGTTAACGTTTAATATGTTTTACCGCATTCACAATTGAGTTTTGCGGCCGCCGCAAGCTAAATAATTTTTTTTGCGAGGGTGTCATATATATCAGCTCTACGTCGTTGGCATTCTATGGGGTGGAGAAATATTCCATGCCTAAAAAGGCTTACGGTCATTAGAACGGTTTACAAGTGACGCGAGTCTCATTAAGACAACTCGAGAACGCAGTTCCGTTTATCCATTTCTTCGTAGATGTTACGTGACTCTTATCTCTCGAACTCTCGAGAGCTAGGAATCGGACGTGGTAGTTAGCTGCGTAGATTACGACTTTTCGAGAGTGTAACTTCCACGAAGACGAGTGCCTCCTCGGAATGCACCTCGTGTTATGCGTTTGCTATTGGCTTCTCCCATCACGCGGGGGGGAAAGTTCGATAAGACGACGCTAGCAATCACTTGTAAGTGAGCCGCTAGAATTATTCCTGTGACAAATTAATGAGGCACCGACCTATCCAACAGAATATCGGGTATCATTTCTCGTTCAAGTAGAGAAACCCGTCTACTGAACGAGATTTTCAAGTCGTCAAATTGCTGCGAAAAGTTTTCTGCTTTTAAACCATAGACTTTTTTTCATAATAAAAATCTGCAGATAACTTTTTTTTAAAATTTTCTAATTTTTATTTAGTAGTTAAGCCTGAAATTCTTAAAATAAGCTCCGTCAAATAAAATGAATGAGCTTATGTCGTTTATATTTTTAAGACATAATGAGAATTATGACAATACGAGGAGCAATATAAATAAGAGGGAATAAATTATTTTATTATATCGAACCAAGATGAAAATTCTTTTACAGACCAGGCGGTGGTAATAGTCGCGAAATATATTGTCCCTCTTACTCAAAGGATTTCGCCGAGAATTCTCCTAAAAACGGAGTTCACGATATGGTCCATATGATCCCAGAAAGGGATACGGATACCGTAGCACCGACACCGACCCCACAGCATCCACGTCATTCTCAGCATCATCATCTCAGTTTACACGAACTCCGTGCACTTCAGGTATATCGAAATATGTCAACTTATCTATTACGGGATGGGAAAAGATTCCACAAGTATATTTAATTTCTAATGTTTTTCTGACTTCTTGTAAATATTTTACATGTGAAAAATCACAAGGAATTAAAAGTCAGAAAATTCCGCGATGCTCGCCGTAAAAGATTGCCGATTTTTGCAGAGGCGACCGGAATGCACTGGTAACAGCTCCTCTGATGAGAATCGATCGTCCGGACACGCGAGCATGTCGGATACTGGCGGCCACACAAGCAGCAGTTCACCACCGCATCGTCATCATAGAGCTCACAGTCCTCAGCAATTGAATGCTGTGCCCGAAGACGATCGACTCTCGGCATCGGTTACTCAAAGGAATGGCAGAAGCCGATCCGGTCAGAGCCGCAATCGACACCGAGCTACGCCCGCTAAGGTGATCTAGTGATCCAAGTTTTATAGTATCATTCATCTTATATATATTTTATTATTATATTTTTAGTTAATTAAAATTAACTGATACTTGATGAAACTTTTTGTTTTTTTATCGTGTCTTTAGAAAATTGGAATTAAACAATGCCTCTTTCTTAATTAAAATCTAAATAAATCATTAAAATATATGTATTCTGACAAATATCAACATTATAACATTATATTAATCTCTTTGTTCTTATTAATTAATGAAAATTATCCAATCCCATTTCTTTCTTTCAATTAAAATCAACTTTAAGTGAATTATTGGCTAACGATTGTTCCATTTGAAACTCATTTTTAACGTTCCATTTTGCTTGCAGCTACAGGTACCATGGTCGGGTTCCGGTTTGGAGGATATAAAGCTAGCGATCCAACAGCTTACGATGCGTTCACACAAATCTTCGTCCACATACTCCTCGCTGAGCGGTTCAGAAAGCTCAGAGCCCGCAGTGAGAAGGCTGATGCGACACTCTAGCTTGGAGACGATCAACACCAACGTGACTAGTGCCGATGAGTTCGTCTGGGTAGATTCTCATAATCGTCTGGTTGAATTGCAGCAATTACCGTGGACTCACCATGATGTGCTACGTGTACTTCAAAACGGTCGAACAAGAGAACACATGGAGCAAGTCTCGATGGAGACGATTCCGCGGCTTTCCTATCTCCTACAACGTGCGCTAGTCAGGATCGGCCGTGAGACTCAGAGATTGGCAAAGCCCATAGGTCTCTGTAGCAAGCACGAAGTGTACAGTGCCTTTAAGATCGTACTCTGTCCGGCTCTTGCGGATTCTTGTACCAAGGTAGGATTATCTGCAGTTATATGATATCAAATAATAATATCCTGTTGCTAATATCCTGATAACTAGAGCAATATATTCTAATAATAACTGATGATAATCCAATCACGATGGGCGCACTTAACACTAAACATAGTCATTTGATACCTGCCTTGTTTAAAGGCTTGCCTTCGAGCTGCCGCGATGTTCGCTGTATCTGGCGATCAGCTGAAACAATCGAAGGCATCCCGTTCGGGGCTGCAATTGCCAGTCGGACGTTTCTTACGTTGGATGTCCGATGTGAGACTCGGACGGATGATTCACGAGTATGCCGCGATATATCTGACGGCCGGAATCGAGAATCTCCTGGAAGAGATACTGCTACAATGCGTGCCGACGGAACCACATACGACCCTCACGGCGACAATGCTGGAGCATGCTATAGCGAACAGCGGCGACTTATGGGGCCTGTTACAACCGTACGCGCATCTTAACGCCGGTCGAACTGCATCGGGTTCGTAATTTTATTTTTTTAAGATAAAGATCATTAAACATCGGCTCACTCTCAATTATATATGATAAATTTATTTGATAAATTTATTCGATTCCAATCTTTTTTTTTTAATTTAATTTTTATTTTATTTGTTTATTAATTATTTTTAAATTACAGAATAATTGTAATTTGGTGGAAGGATTGAAAGGATGTATACGACTAAGAACTTTTATTTGCGTTTAATTTAAAGATACTTAATATCGTTTATACTTTTATACAATGCGACACAGATATGTTATCTTTATTAATTTACGCTAATTTCACACCGAATCGAAATATCTTTTACTATTTTAGGCGCTCTCGCTATGCCTCGTTGGGCAAGTGTAAGTTCCTTGAACTCGTCGTCGTCGTCGCGTAGCGGGCGGGACGTAGCTCAATCAGCTTTGGAACCGTCATTGCTTACGACGTGTGTGGGATCAATGTCAGAATTGATAGATTTGATTTCAAAAGTAGCACAAGCAGGACGCTGCCCTATACCATTGACAACAAGAGCGTTATATGCTCTATTTTATTACATGAGATGCTCGCAGGTATGGGATTTGAATGAAAGTAGCGTATTAATTTTTCAACAAATCATTAATTGTTGTATAATATTACAAAACGCATTATTTTTTAAATAATTTTAAATACTTGGTGTCATTGATCCAAATTATCTGATCGAAATGTTTAAGCTGGAACATGGCGAACGCGGATCTGGAATACAGGAATTAGCATACGAACGAGCTTACGTTGTGCTACCACCATTAGTAGAATGGCTACGGGTAGCTGCAGCGCACACCGAACACAGACACGGTTTGGTCATGGATCAAGATGACATTAATCAAGCTGCCCGATTATTGTTGCCTGGTGTAGATTGTCCTGTTCGACCGATAAGGTCAGTCAGTCCGTAAAATTTTTATTAAAACGAAGTTATTTCAACATGTCATTTCAGAAGATTCGAATATTTAGATTTATTTTATGATAATCTTTAGATTTCTAACACTTTATAGTATAACTTGTTAAAAAATTTGTTATATTATGTATGCAGCTCCGAGGAGATCGCAGTATGTTCAAAGCGCATTGACGATGCCGAATACGTTCGGTTGCTGACGCTGGACATGGCTTTCAAGATGTTGACCAGTGGACGCACGGATCTTATAGGTCAGGCAATGTCGCTGCTGCCTTCAACAAAAATTAACACGGTGAATGACGCCGGATTCACGGCTCTGATGCTGACATGTATCAACGGTGATGAATCAGCTGTAATGGCTCTACTAGATGCCGGGGCTGACTTGAACATCGAAAGTCCACCACCCACAACAAGCTCATCGTCGAATACTCCTTCCAAGATTCCACAAACATCCAGTGTATCAAATGTTAGAAGCCCGAATAATCAGTCGGCAATGATAACATCTAATAAAACTCCGAATGTAGCATCTAATAGTCCCAACAATCCTAGTGGAGCTATTTCCAGTGGCATGTGTTACACGCAGACTGCCTTTAACGCAGAGACGCAACACTGGACTGCTTTGACTTACACGGCTCTGTTGGGTCATTGTAATGTCGCCAGAATATTGTTGGAGAGAGGTGCTGCGGTGGAAGGCGGCGCGAAACTCAGCGAGGACAAGTGCACGGTCACGCCTTTGCAAGCGGCCACAGCGTCGGGAAATAATGAGATGGTAGCTCTACTCTTGGCACACGGGGCGCAGCCGTTTCTGTCCACTTTGATCAAGGATTCGTTCTCCTACTCAGGTTCCGTGCAACGTGGCTGTTATAGGTAAGTCAATTTAGCACTTTATTATTTAATTATTATCGCAATCAGATTTTATTGAAGTGAGTTACGATTTATTAGAGGAATCATTCTATAAAAAATTTAGTCTATACAATATTAAAATATTATTAATATTAAAAAAAAATTAGATCGGAATGTTTTTAGATTAATTAAAAATCTAATTTTTAATTTTATATTTGATAAATAGCGCAATCTCAGTAGCTACAGCGCATGGTCAGAGAAGTTGTCTTCATCAACTATTATCACATCCACTCAACTTCTCAGCCAAGCGAGGAGAGAAAGAGATATTATCTTTGGAAGAGATATTAGCGGAAGGTAACGCCGGTAATAATTCTCAACAACAGACTGCAGAAGCAAGAGGAGCTCGCAGAGAAGGCAAGGAACCAGTATTTAATAAGATACAAACGAAGGCGCTACAGGAAGCTATGTATCACAGCGCGGAAAGTAATCACTTAGGTGAGAAAATAGTAGAATTTTTAACATATCAGTTTTACTTACAATAAAATATTCAGATTTTTGTTTAATATTAGTTATATAATGACATACTATTTGTTACGATTAATAGATATTACCATGGAGCTTCGTGGGTTAAAAGTAGGTTGGACATTACATTGCTGGATGCATAGTCTTGCGACAGCTCATGAAATGCGATTGGACTCGGTTATAGATCAATTACTTCAAGACTTTCTTCAAGTCTGTCCGGACGATTATTCCACGCAGTTCGTGCAGGAATGTTTACCACTTTTATTCAATATTTTTAGATATAGTAAGGTAAAAAATTACACATTATTTATAAATACCACCAGTTTTGAGAGAGAGAGAGAGAGAGAGAGAGAGAGAGAGAGAGAGAGAGTGAGTGTGTGTGTGTTTATAAAATAAATTATTGTAAATAAAATAATGCAATTTATTAAAAAAAATTGCACTAATGCTATTTTTTTAATATAAAATATGCGGTTTGTACTATTTTCACAGAAGGAAGGCACGACACTCTTGCTTGCTGATATATTTTGCACATGTTTTGGGTGGGAACCAATCAAGCCAATTAGAGATACTACACTTTCGAGTGGATCAAGAATTGATCCAAAGTTTGTGAATAATCCAGAATTAAGCGATGTGCAATTTAGAGTCGAAGGTCGCGTTTTTTATGGTCATAAAATTGTACTGGTTACATCTTCCCCAAGATTTAGAAATATGTTAAGCTCCAAACTATGTGAAGGCAATCCTCCTATTGTGCAAATTAATGACATAAGATATCACATATTCCAGGTTTGCAACTATAATTATAATAATTTATACATAGATTTCATAATGAATGTATTATTTATTAGTTGTTCAATGTGATAAGCTTATTAATTAGCAGTATCTTATTAATAGTTCGTTAAACGTATGTTCAAAATAATTACATTGCAATTGATTAAAGATAATAAATAAAAGTTAATTGTTTTTAAAAAAATATTTTGATTTTTAGATGGTCATGGAATTTCTTTATCATGGCGGTTGCGCCACTCTGGAAGTTAATCAAAGTGATGTTCTGGAATTAATGGCAGCAGCCAATTTCTTCCAACTCGATGGCTTGCTCAGATATTGTGAAGCACAGTGTTCCACGATGGTGGATCTTGACAATATTGTTTCTATGTATATTCACGCAAAGGTATATTTCTATACACAATAAGTAAGAATTAAAGCCTATAATAATTGAAGCATCTTTAATGCTTAAATAATTTAATGTGAATTATATATATATATGTATATAAGAATGGTTGTCATTTTAACAATTTTTGAAATTTAATCGGGACTCTAAAGTGGTTTAATGTCTCGAAAAAAATAACCTCATATTTTTTTCAGATTTTTTTAAACAATTTTAACTTATGTCACCGGGGTAGATAGTCACCGAATAGATAGAAAAACAGCTTTGTGAACAAAATTCGGCCGACGCTCTAATTCTTAACCAATTTTAAAGTTTTTTTAAATTTGTTTCAAATTGTACAAGCTTATTCCGCGCTCATTCTGCTTCTTCAAATTTTGATTACGGTCCAAAATAAATATTGTCCAATGAAGTGAGCAAAAAAATCAAAATTACATGATAACGACTATTGAATTGACAATTTTTAATTTGGATCATAATCAAAATTTACGTAGAATAGGGTTATAGTGCATTCAATTTCGAGCAAATTAAAAAAAAACTTTAAAATTGATTAAAAATTAGAACGTCTGTCGAATTTTTCCGCTCACTGTGCATGCTTCAAAATTTAGTATTGCTTTTTAATGGGAATTTTTCTTTTAAATAGTTTTTGACAGCTGTCAATTTCATAGTTGTCAATATTTCTGTACTTCATACCCCAGTGACACAAGTTAAAATTGTTCAAAAAAATCTGAAAAAAATATGTTATTTTTTCGAGATATTGAATCACTTTAGAGGTCCCGATTAAATTTCAAAAATTGTTAAAATAATGACCACCCTAATACATATCTATATATACGTGTACTCTATATATATATTCGAACTGCGCGCCGAATTGATTTTCTGGACTTAAAAATGCAATTAAACTATATTGTAATAATATCACAAATTAAACTAAATTGACAATTTTTAATAATTTGATGCTCGATTAAGCATTGCATTAGAAAAATAATAATATGCTGAAAAATTGTAAATAAATTTATTGCGGAAAATATTACCTCGGTCGAGAATCGAACCTAGATCTCTTGTATTACGAGCGTCCTAAGCCTTTAAACTAGAGACAACAAAATTTTAGTAATATTCTTCGCAATAATCAGTATATGTATGGAAACAACGTCTTTCTTTAAGGCGACGTAAGATAAATAATAAGAATCTTATTGGATCATATATTTGAAAATTCAATGATAAAATTTTTGGCGTACAGTTTAAATGACTATAACAATTTTGGTGGAAAAATTCGCTGAAATTATTTCAAGTGTTTTGGAATACTTTTTAGCAAAATTTCAGCATTTTAGAAAAATTTTTTCAATTTAATTTCAGTGATTTTTAGCTAAAAAATTCATTTTTAATAAAATTTCAGAAAAATTTTAGTAAAAATTTTAGAAAATTTCAGCGATTTTTCAATATCAAATTAAAAATAATAGACTCTCAACAAAAAACAATAGATAAAGACAGGCTAATGAGAATTAACGCAGGTCATAAGTACAAAAAGATACAATTTTAAAATGATTATAATTATAAGATTAAGAATTTATAATTATAATCACTGCATACAAGTATTCGAACGTTTCAACTCACTTTGGAGTCATCCTCAGTGAACATAAATCGACGATTCTGATTGCAATTTAGATGTTTTTATTTCGACATACTTTAATGGATTTCACTTTGGATCTTATAATCTACGAGTGACTGGCCATTTAATTACTCTGCGAGGGATGTGAATGTATGTTAGCTGAAAAATTCACTTTCAGTTAAATTTCAGCAAATTTTTAGCAATTTCGTTGAAATCTTCTCAAATGAAATTGAAAAAAAGAAAATGAAATGAAATAAAAGAATAAAAAGAATGAAAATGAAATGAAATAAAAAACGTAAAATAATTTCAGCGAAATGTTTTCATCAGGGAAATATATATGTATATTATGTATGCACAGAAAAAAATGTTTAGTTGAATTAATTAGAATATAAATAATTCAATATGAATTTGTACATACTATGCATGTACATGTATGTATAGTACATACAAATTCATATTGAATTATTAAAACATTAAAAAATTCTGCTTCGACATTATTCTGTATTACGTTATGGTCATTTCCTATTTTCTGTTTGTTATAAGTTTTCAAATATATGGTCCAATAAGATTCTTGTTTATGAAATATTAATCATATTATTGATAAACGTTGATTATCGAAAAATTAATTATTATTTATGGTAAAAACATAAAGCAGTACATTTTTCTATTAAATTTAATTCAATCTATTTGCTCAAAAGAGATTCTATACTTATTACAGTTCTGTATGTATGTGTCACTCGATATACGTAAGCATACAAAATTGTATTTGATTGAAATTTACTAATGTTCTTACAATTGTTATTGTAATTTCTAATACTTTTTATGTTCTTATCCAATTCATAAAAATATTATTATAAAACTTAATTGTTATAACATGATAAAATGTCATTAAATATATACTCCTATGTATATATGAAAAATAATAATTACAAAAACTGCAAATTCTCTTATATATAATATCTACGCATCAGGCATTTATAATTTTATCAAAATATATGTCTAATTACAATTCTAATTATAATACTATTTCTGTTTTTCAAATATTTATTATGAAATTGTTAAAACAAACATAAAATCAACTTCTCACACGCTTGAGGAAATACAGAAATACTTTTTTTATAATAATTCAAGTGATTATTTAACGTAACGAGTATGTATATCTATGCCATCTAAGAATAAATATGTCCCACAAATTGAGCATTCCGCCGAATGGTTTTTTATGATGTAACTTTCCAATATCAATTTTGCAAGTGTCACATTTCTTGCTTTTACATAAAAATGTTTATCGTCTAAGTGATACATTGTTACATGGTTTAATAAAGGGGACAAATTGCTAAAATTACATGTAATTTCTGTGTTACGTTCAAATGTACGACATTTTTCAGTTATAGACAAACTTGATCCTTCAGATAACAAAATTTTCTATTTTATATTTTCACGAACACGAGCGTAACATGGTGAATAGTGCGCGAGTCCAGGAGACTTGAGTTCGATCTCCGGCAGACCCATGAAATTTTTACACGCTCGTAGCTCTTCTTCGGCAATCTGGCAAACCATCAAGAGTATCTATTGCCAAGAAAATCTCTCAAAACTGTTGTGTAGGTTCCCTGTTACGCTATTTACAATTTGGTACGTGCGCACCACGGGCATACGTACGAGAGGTCCTGACTTTGTGATGTTGCACCATCGGAATGAATGAATATTTTCATGTTCTGGGTATTCAGTTAAGTCTGATATTGTGTACTTTTCATTTACGTTCTCCAATCGGAGAAGCTCTGTGTCGTTTAACGCTTTGTAAGCTTCTGCTAAATTCTGTTATTTAAAAATAACAAATTCTATGGAATATTTAATTATTTTATTATGACATAACAAAATACTTCAGTATTCCATAGAATTTTTTATTGGTGCGTACGCAAGATTGTACACAGACATACGGAACCTATAATTTCGTGCCGGTTCCGAATGGCAGTTTGAGAGGTTTTCTTAGCAATAAATACTCTTTTGCCAGATCGCCGAAGAGGAGCTCATAAGCACGTGAAAATTTTTTAGATTTGTCGAGAATCGAACCTTTAGGACCGAGTTTCCTGGCATGGTAGACTCGCATGCTGTCCATCATAGTAAGCTCATGCTCGTGAAAATATAAAAGAAAATTTTATTATTTGATCTGAAGGATCAAATGTCTATAACTCAAAAATGTCATACATTTAAATGTAACGCAGAAATTATATGTAATTTTAGCAATATGTCCACTTTATTAAACCATGTAACAATGAAAAACAGAAATAGTATTACGATTAGAATTGTAATTAGACATATATTTTCATGAAATTGTAAATTGCTACATAAATGCCTGATGTGTAGATCTTATAGGTGTAGTAAAAAGAAATCCATTATTTTTGCATGAAATTTAATGGAAAAATAATGGATTTCTTTTTACTACATCTAATATAAGAGAATTTGCATTCGATTCCTGTAACTATTATTTTATCATATGTACGTACGAGTATATATATATATATATATATTTAATGACATTTTATCATGTTATAACAATTAAGACGTTTTGTAATAATATTTTTATTATTGGAATAAGAACATAAAAAGCATTAGAAATTAATAATTGTACGAACATTAGTAAATTTCAATCAAACACAATTTTGTACGCGTCTACGTATATCTAGTGATTACATATACAGAACTGGTAATAAGCGAATCTCTTTTGAGTAAATAGATTGAATTAAACTTAACAGAAAAATGTACTGTTTTTGCCATAAATAATAATTAATTTTTCGGTAGTCAACGTTATAATATGATTAATATTTTTAATATTAATAAACAACAAGAATCTTATTGGATCGTAATTTTTCGAAAATTCAACAAAAGAAAATAGGAAATAGGCCATAATAATAAAAGCAGAATCTTTTAAAAAGAATGTTTAAATCAATGTGAATTTGTATATATTACATATGTACATGCATATATGTAAATGCATACCATACTTGTAGTCATTTAAATTACGCATTCAAAATTTTTTCATTGGCTAAAACCTCTTGAATGTTCAGAATTATATTCTGGATATTATTTGTCAAAGTCATTGAGGAGGTTGTACCTCTTATTTTCATTTTTACGTAAAAATAAATTTTTAATGCAAAAATGAAAATAAGGGGAATAATCTCCAATGGCCTTGATCTTGATAAATGTTATTCAGGACATGATCCTGAACAATGTTCAAGAGGTTTTAACCATTGATTCGTCACCTTGGATAATGCTAATGCCGGGAGTTTTGTAACTTTCAAGCATTATAACTCAAAAAGTATTTAATAAAAAAATATTTTTTTATAACATTTTGGAAAGCTCTCGACATCAGCATAGATTCTGGAAACAAAAGGTTATTCCATTTAAAAAAATCAATGTAACCTTAAACTTGCCGACCCCAAGGTCAAATTAATAAGATTAATAAATGACCTTTTCGAACCTTATAACTTTTGTCTGAACAATTTTTCTCAATAATGCCGTATGTCGAAATAATGCCGTTCGAAATAAAAATTTGTAACACTTTATTTTGAACACCCGATATATGCGTGCGTGCGTACGTGTGTGTGTGCGCGCGCGCGCGCGCGTGTGTGTGTGTAATACAATTGAATTATTTAAGCATTCAAAAATCCAGCTTCGATTGTTATAAGCTTTAAATTCTTACTTGTATATTTTTATAATATTTTCATACAAATATTGCACGTTTTAAATTATCAATTAATAATTTATCAAATGTTTAAATTTACAGGTATATAATGCGGCACAACTCTTAGAATATTGTCAAGGATTTTTGTTACAAAATATGGTGGCTCTTTTGACTTATGACGATTCGGTCAAACGTTTGTTATTTGCGAAAAAGTTACCGAATCACGACGTTCTCGCAGGCCTATTGCTCACATTGCAATCACGAATAAAAGCCAGACGATCTCAACAACAAAATAAAATAAAAGCTTAGATATATGCTCTTGCACAAATATAACAAGATATGAAATTATATAAGAGCATTGTAAAATTAATAGGAACTACATATAATTTCTATTTCAAAAGATACTGAGATTTAATTTTACATATGTATGGAGATGTTACTAACACAAAATTGGAAATTATTCTATTTTAAAAAGACATGTATAAGTCTCATTGCATCAATAATTTTTTAAATAAAATTTTGAATTAAGAGAACGTATTTATATTTATATATATATATGTATGTACATTGTATATTAAATTAAAATTTTTACAGCACATAGGTGCCTTTTTATATGTATGTGTTTTTAAGTTATGAGAGTATTTTCTTTTATAAGATTAGTTTTTTACAAAATATTGCCTTGTAAATAAGATTATATAAGAAAATTTTATACAGATATTAATTTTTCGCATATGTAGAAATCGATTTCTATTATTAAATATAAACTTTCTGACAACAAGTGTTTCTACCATTCATATATGTATGTATAATATATATTTTTTATCACAGAGATAAATTTTTCATGTTAAAAGTTATGTAATGTATAACAAAAGATCCATTGTTGGACGTGAAGAATAATAAAATATTTAAGTTCTGATATTATTTTTCTACTAGTAATTTGGAAAAATCAATAAAAAATATGGATATCTTTGATTTGTATGTATTTCTTTATACATTTATGCTTTTCCATGCTTTTACAATACTGAAGATTGTATATTTTAAATGTACTTTTATATTTTTTGGTATAAATCAATATATTATATAATCACATATCATATACAGGGTATAAAAAAACTTTTATTTGCAAAGAACAAAACATAATTTAATGCCTAATATTAATTTAGCACATACAAATCAACAACGATAATAAAGCTATTATACTTGATATTAAGCGTAAGTATCGATATCATAGCACTATTTATTTAAATGATGTTAATATGATTAATTGTATATACAATATTCAGATTATAATCTTAATTATTATACGTTGGATTTTTAAGATTCGGAATGCCTAATAATCATATCAGAATCGGGTAATCGTAGGAAAGTGGCTGTCTCAATCAAATTTTTTGTCTGACAATACATAATTTCAAATATAGACGGCATTTTTTTAATAATATAAATTATAAAATAGCATTGAATTAAATAATCTATGTCGCAATAATATCCGAAAACTTATGAAAATTTAAGTTACGTACAACGATAATACTCTGTATATATTTGTTAAGTTACAATATCCTCTAAAAATTATTTTTTCTATTTTCCATAAAATTTAATACACATCTTTTTAAAAATATATTTCTGTTATTTCATGTGAAAATTATTTCATAGATATAACATGATAAAATAATATAAAATTATTATTTGCAAAAAATTAATTAGCACCTGCATATTGTATGAAAAAAAACTTCCAATAAAATTGTAATTATATTTACTAGAAAGGATAAAAATTTAAATGTATAATAAAGTATACACAATTTAAATGATATTGCTACTCAGAAAACATGTATGTATATTTATATATATACGTATATATATAATTTAAATCATTGACCAAATCAATTATATAATACAATTTTATTACAAGAGTATTTTTCTAATTGATTATATGCCAATTATAGTGCTAATTATAATGCTCATAATTTTCGTCTATCTAAGTTTGGCTTTCTTTGCATTACAGCAATTTATTAATCGTAATTCGTACTCATATGTGTAATAATATTTAATATTCTGATTGATAATTAAGACCAATATGCGATTAAAATATGTATACGCAAAATTTTGTATTAGTTTGATTATAATTATGTATACATTTTGATAATATCATTTCATCATATGGCGGCAATAAATAAATAACATTTTCCTTGTGCAGTTTCATGTTCGCGAAACGTACGTCCTCTATCTATTTATAAATCTGTTTACAAATTTTTTTGTATAGAATATAATTCTTTCTTCTTTTATGCAATATATCTAGATATATCTAGATCTTGCTAAGGAAACGCATCAGTCAAGTTGATATACAGTATCAACAATATATGTTTTCAAACTGTAAACCGATATTAACAAATTTCTGTTATTGACACGAATATTTGTATCACCATTGGGTAGTTTAAAGCTATCGAAGCATGATACTAAAAATTTTTTTACGCATAATATTGAAGCAATACTTATGATAAATGGATTTTTTTATTTTTTAGAACGAAATACGAAATCTTTCATATTCATAAATAATATAGAAAATGAATATTATTTGAAATAACTATATTGTATATTACAAGATAGGCATGTATGAAACGATAAAAGCATTATTTTAGCTTTTACTTTGATCTAATATTTTATTCAATAATAATTCAGCTAGAGAGTAAAAACGGAATTTTAAAAAGCCTATAAAAATTCATATTTTATATGTGAAATTATTAAATACTGTTTTATAAAATTTCAAAATGGCTATAACATCTCCAAAAATACAGGAGACAATTCCATTGGTAAGCAGATATAAAATAAGTCTCTATACTCTCCTTGTTACATCTTCAATATATAGAAACGGGCAAAACGAGATGGTCCTTGAAGAAACTACTTTCAAACGACATATGAGACAGATTGAGACAACCCTTTTCGTTAATCAGTAAGACCCTCGCAAAGGCTAGGGTCGCTAACTTAATTTAATGACTAGAATAACAGTTAATACAATGGCAACTATAATCGCAAGTAACAACAAGATATAAACTTTTCGACGAAATTTACTTTGGTAATTACTTCCCTTCTCCAGTTCCTGCGCTCCTAGCTCGACATTGCCGTGTATATTTTCTATATGGTTGTCAATTGTATCTAGAAAAAAAAATTATTAGGTTTCATTAAACGTGTATATTTTGTAACAAGGTTAAATTGAATATTCTAAATTGAAAAACTTAGATTAGAAAACTGTGTTTTATATTCTACAATTTTTCCGTCATATTATACAAAAAACTTGCAGCTGTTATATCTATAAGATTATTAGCAGTGAAAAGAGAATGCTTACCAATAGTATCACCTTGTTGATGCACCAATGCCGCGAGTTCGCGCATAATTTGATTCACATCCAAAATATCACCCTCAATACGTTTTATCCTATCCTCTCTCTCTAAGAGTAGCCCATGTTGAAATTCGAGTGTCCTGTACATGCCATAGTACACACTGATCACAAGTTGTTTCTAATTAAAATCTCATAATATGTCATTTTTTTTTACAAGATACTGACTTACCATACATATTTTATAAGTTTTCTATATTAATAATACATGTCGCGTAAGTAATTAATCTTTTTACTGAAATTTTAAGTTCTATTTTTTTTTGTCACGGGCATGCTATAAAATCCACAAGTTTTATTGCTATCTCATCCAGAAAATCTTACAATCTCCATTAGCCGATACAATCATGAGAGCTTCTATGCTTACAGCATTGTCCAAAATGCAACGAAAACCATTGCTATTGTTCCAACTAAGCAAATAGGTAAGATTTTCTGCATTACTTGTGAGCACACAAATACTCCATTGCTTTCTGTGAATGTAAAAAGTGTTATTTCCAAACCTTTGTGTAGTCCTGTGCTCTTGTTCCTGTACTAGAAGTAGGCGGTGTGTCTCTTCAGTGTCATCCCCATCCATTGAATTTTCTATATTGGTCATAGTTAAAATATGTCTCTTCATCTTCTCAACAATTGACTGTAAAGAATACCTTGTTATTAATGTTAAAACAAAATGAAAACTTCACAATTATAAATTCTTCGTAATCAAGACAACTATTAGAGACATATCTCATATCGCATACCTTCTGCATATCGGAATATCTCTGCAATGCATCTTTAAAATCTGTTGTAAGTTTCTCAATTTGTAATTTTTGCTGTTTGTCCCCACGTCTCATCAGCATCGTCAGTCTCGCTATATCCTTGCTTATCTGCGTGACCACCTGATTAGTACTCGATTGTGTTACATGTCTGAAAAGATAGGAGTATAAAATTTAAATTGAATGCATTGTTTTAAAATATATTATATTGACCTCTGTATTCCTATCATTATAATTCTTACTATTATAATTATTGTAAATTTTTATTGTACTTACACTTTGTCTCTTAAACCTTGATTATCCTTGCTGGTTCCGATATTTTTGTAAGCTCTTTCCAAAACCTTCCAACTTGCATTAATCGTATATATGTTAGTGGTAATATTTTCACAGAGACTATAAAGTTCAGTAGGACTAAATCCTATTTCAGGTACATCCACCCGTTGATCCGTAGACCCATAGTTCTGAGGACGCTGAGCCATTCTGTAAAGAAAATCTCAATTAGTTTTACATATTGCAAAGTAAATTTATAATAGATAAATGATAGATAATGTACCAACTTGAAGTATTTCAAGTTGTTAGATTATATATCATTAATATTAAAATACTATTATCTCTTGCAAAAATAAAAGGAATAACAAAGTGTACAAAGTAGTAAAATATAATAGTAAAAATAATATAATAGTAAAATAATAGTAAAAAGCAATACTAAAATCACAAAAAATATAATCCTTTAAAAATTATATATAATTATGTCAGATAACATAATTATAATAGCATTTTTGTTAAGATATATCATTGTCTCACTATAATATGACTTCTATTAGTACTAAATATTTACTCCCAAAAATTGATCAATTATATGAATATGAAATGTAATTACTTACAAAAAAATTAATTTGCTAATAACACTTGCAGCTATTACTTATAAAAAATGCAAAATAAAACTCGTCCTTTTTGTATGCGCCTTCTAAATGTTTGATCGTACAAATTTGTTAATAAGGCATAGATTTATATAGGAATTAGTTCTCGCAGAGTGAAAAATTTTTAATTGTTCGTTTCTCGCGATATTTAAATGCTTAGAAATATGATGGCACGAACATCACGGTCGCAGAGCTAAATTTACAAGACGCTCCTCTGTGTTCCTCGCGCAATGAGACACGCACGCACACATACACAGGAAGGGATTTAATAGTGAACGGAGCTATGAAATCTCTATGAAAAACACCTAATTTGAGGGGTTAAATTAGCGAACGCGAGGACAATCGCTCTCGGCGGATAATACGCCGAGATGCGTCCATACTAACCTGAATCCGCGTATCACAAGTGTCCTTAAATATATAAATGTAGATCGCCTTGTAGAATCACATTTAAAAACGCACGAAAATATCTACCTGCACCGAGACCTTCGAGAAACTGACAGTTGCCTAAAACGATCTGGAGCACCGGCTATGTGACAACAGATCCTTTGTACTCCCCTCCGTGAACGCAACGAGAGAATCTACTATCCCGGCGCGCGTTGATCTTTTTTTTCTTCTACAATTCCTATTCTTTCTGCCGCTTAGTTACGCACGATCGAGACGGATTTGCACGAAGAACGACACGAACGCTTCACCGAGGTAAGTCCACGAATTTTTTTCGGATTTGCCGTTCCCCGCTCGAGTGTTGTCTCCACGAAATCAATTCGATTCGATTTTCTGTCTGTAGAATTTACGCGCACCACCGAAATCAAGTCGAGGTGGAGACGGCCGATTTCCGGTCGTCGGTCCAGCGGTCAAATTCCGAATAAAATTTCTAAATTTGAGCGGAGATGATTTTTACAATTTATAATAGATGTACGTGAATTTTCCCAGCGATACTCGTCTCATCAGGAAAATCGACGAGCGTTCCATTTGCAAGGACTCGCGTAGTAGTGTCTAGAATACCGTCCATTGGTATCATCACCGACGAGATCAAGGCCGAGTTTGTAAGGAGCCTTAATTTCATAGCTTTTTATCGGGCGGCTGCATAAAGTCGAACGGGAAAATATCGCAAGAATTTATTCGATCAGCCGGCGCGACGATCGCACGTCGCGTGGCGCGAAGGCAGTCACGCGTCGAACGGTGACTTGACTAGACGTGTCTTACGGAAGTTGCCGAGCGCGACCGACAGATTGCGAAAGCGGAGTCTCAGAAACAACAACGGTCGGGCCGTAAGTAAACGCTATTGTGATCTCTCTTGGTTTTGCACGTCGAATTAACGGGTGCGGAGTGACGTGGGTGCGGCGAAATGCGTGCGGGACGATCGCGCGACGGCGTAGCCGCGTTATTTCGCGTGGCGAAACGTCGCTCGACCACGTTTCGCCCTACGATGGCTTTACGACGAATCTTCGTGAGCCCTCCAATCGGGCCGAGTCTCGTCTCCTCTCGTCTCGTCTCCTATCGTCTCGTCTCGTCTCGTTTCTGGGAGCCGCGGACCCCGTGCGAGCACGCGTCATGTCGGCCCGCGGAGAGAAGAATTTTCGCGACGGTGTTCTTTCTCTCTCTCTCTCTCTTTCTCCGAGCATCTTGTCAGTGCGTTCGTTTTCCCTTGGAGCTCTTTTTTTTTCCGTGAAACGGAGGAAAAAAAGGAAATCCGTCGCGCGAAGCGCGTCTCGCGACTCGTCGTCGCCCACGCAACTCCCACGTTTGACACTTTAACATGTGTAGAGAAGTCTTGGGCTGTCGAGATGGATTCTTTCTCTTTCTTGCGCGTGTGACAAGTTGAAAAAAATGGAGCGGTTTCTGGAGCTGAGTTTCCGTCGCATGAGGAGAGGCGAGGAGGAGGCAGAAGGTTCTCGGCTCTCAGGGCGTTTCTCTTTGTCGCTCGCACGCACGGATTCCTCGTGCGAAGCAGTGCGAAGCAGTGGAGGAAGGAGAAGAGGACCAAGAGGGCCAAGAGGGCCCTCCTCCCGCCGTCCTTCTTGCCGCGCGTGCCCTCTCTTGCTTCGACGAATTCCGGAATTAGTACGTGCTTTCGACGCCACGCTTCTCCTTGGAAGTTGGAGACACTCGCAGCTCGCTATGTGCGGGTCCTCCTCGTTCATCTCCGTCACGTGGCGTTCCCGTTAGATGATTTCGTCGAATGACGTCTGTGACGTGCGATGAGCTACCCGCGTGTAATTGTTATCTGGAAATTCGTATTGCTATCTTTCCGAGAACCTCGAGTGTAGAAAACTCGCTCCAAATTGCACTTCTCGACAGCCTTTCTCTCTTCTTCCTCTCTGCTTCGCACATCTATATTTGTTAATATCTAAAATACTGACATCATCCGAATAAAGAAACTCATTTCGATAAGTATTTTTTAAACTTGTGGTGAAACGGCAACGATGAATTTTAAGTACTTAACAATTCCGAAGAGGAATGTTTAAAAGGACGTGTGCTAACTCAAAATGTTGGAATACATGTTTCATTCAGTAGCGTACTATTGTATGTGTTTTGCTTATTGTCAGTATTTTAGAGCTAAGTCAATTTTGTAAACAGTGTAAACCGTGACGAGTTTTCCAGAATCTTTATATGTATGTATTCGATGCGTGTCTAATTAAAAAATGTACAAAAAAAGTTCTGGAAACTGCAATCACACACATGTGTACAAAATAGCATTAGTTTTTATGTGCTTAGAGAAAAGGGAGTAATTATTTTACTTCATCATTCAGTCTAGTGGATTTAATAATTTAATAACTCTCCCCCTCTCGATCCTCATTACGAGGGAATGCGTGAAGGGGTTAAGGCTCGGAATATGGCGAATGAGCGAACGAATCCTCGCCATTACGTGTGTCTCTCCAAAAGGGGGGAGAGAGAGAGAGAGAGAGAGAGAGAGAGAAAATAAAAAAAGACGGGATCGCGTCACTGCTCCCCCCCTCTCTCTCTCTCTCTCTCTCTCTCTATCTTTCTGCTTCTCTCTCTCTCTCTCTCTCTCTCTGTTTGTCTTTCTGCTTCTGTCTGTCTCTCTCTCCCTCCGGAAGTTCTGCCTTC
>Ga0157363_1001365_pt1 | contig 20229 bp, 10 predicted proteins | sample AttsexASBM1_FD_111477 | JGI IMG/M metagenome (GOLD analysis project Ga0157363, IMG submission 111477) | Fungus gardens microbial communities from leaf cutter ant in Ribeirão Preto, State of São Paulo, Brazil - Atta sexdens ASBM1 | ecosystem: Host-associated > Fungi > Mycelium > Unclassified ... | reverse complement strand
GACGCGGGATTCGTACGCTACCCGAAAGATGGGAGAAAGTAGTGGCCAGCGATGGACAATACTTTGAATCATAAATGTATAACCAGTTTTTTACAATAAAACCTCGAATTTCGGAAAAAAAACTGCGGAAGCAAAATTGTACACCTAATATATACACGCTAGATTTTTTTAACTCTCATTGAGAATGCTTCTTATTTTTCTTATTTTTCTAAATATTTATATTTTTTATAAATATACGATTATTGATTTGGGTGGTGATAAGATACACGAGACGATGGATTCAATTCACAAAAAAAGCAGATTTATTAGAATGTATTGCTATATTACACTATATTACCGTGCACGCCATAACTCGCTGCTTGAAAAAAAGAATACAACTTGAGCGCGCGTCATAAAAGGGAGAGACGCGGAAGCCGCTTATGCCATTTGAATGGATCTTTTTCGATATTCATACTCATTTATCAATTGCGTTGACCCTGCGCCAATATCGTGTATATTCTAACACTCTTCCTATCAATACGCTCGATACATCGAGTATGAATACATAAATTACATGTTGTAAATTCAAACCTTAACATCGTTACACACTTTTCATGTTTGGTTTTGGACAACGTCTTAATATATCGGCTAATATGTGCTCTGTCTCTAGATATTTTACCTTTATATCGCTGTTTTTGTTCGCCTCCTTCGAGAAGAGATATCTAATGTCTAGTGTTTGCTCCTACCGTGATATATCATGTTTTTACTCAATTGTGTTTTGACTATCACAACATTTTCGTCGCACCCTCTGTAAGATTATGAAAATTCATATGTTTTAATAAACGCCTTAAGCCTCTTTAGATGAGTCTGATAAGGATATATATTCTGCTTTCATCGTAGATAGAGCTACGGATTTTTGTTTTCTCGCTTGTCAATTGATCGTGCTGTTTGCTAACATAAAAACGTTTCCCGAGTATGATCTTTTATCGTTGATATCGCTCGTCTAATCCGCATCTACATAAGCGCGCAATGTTTCATTTCATTTGCTGTACGTAATACTCTATTGTGCCTTTTAAATATCGCAATACTCGTTTAGCCATTTTCCAATGTATTGGACCGGGATTTTCGCAATAATGATTAAGTACGGTGACCGTAAATAATAAGTCTGATCGCGTTTGCTAAATATACGAGCCCTCCGTTGAACTCCCTATACGGTATGCTTTTCATTTGCTCCTTTTGCACTGCATGGACATCCATCCTTCTATGGCTTTACATTTAAATCTATCGGAGTTGCGACAAAATTTGCGTCCATCATATTGAATTTGATTAGTAAGTTTTGTATGTATTGACGTTGCGATAATCTTATGCTATCTGAAATAGGAACCGTTCCTTTCGACATTTATTCCTAATATATTGTTTGCCTAAATCCTTCATTTGAAATTGACTTATTAGTAGTTTCTTAATTTTACGTAACTCTTTGATGTCGCTAAACGTTATAAACAAATCGTCTACGTAAACAGTAATTATTACTCTATTTTTCTTAGAGTGAATATAAACGCAAGAACATCAGTTTTGTATATACTTATGGTCGATAGGAAATTATTCAGTTTATTGTAATTCTCTCTGCCTGTTTTAGGCTATACAGAGGCTTTCTAAGTTCGTATATTTTGTCTTTTTCTCCTTTCCTGATAACAAACAGTTCGGATTGCTTCATATACTCTCCCTGCATGTAATTATGATCCATTTGGTGAACGTGCATTTCCGCTTCTGACGCTACCCTTATTGCCTCGTACCTTGCCACTGATGTAAATATTTCTTCAAAATCGACACCTCTTCTTTATTCGCAACCTCGCGCGACTAGCCTCGCTTTGTATCTTGACGAGTCATCCTGGTGTCTTTTTAGCTTGAATACTCATTTATTAGAAAATATCTTTGTGCCTGGCGGTCTTTCGACTTCCCATTTCATTCTTCATTAATGAATCATGTTTGGTTTTCAGCTTCTAGTCATTACTGTTTATCTGCCTGACACGTCTTGCACACTTGGTGGATTCTCTGATAAATTTGCTGCTTCTGAATACTGTTGCTTCGGTATACCTGGCTTTCCCGTTCTAATCTTCTTCGAGCGTCCTCATTTTACTTCATCATCATCTGTGATTTTCATCGATGTATTCAGCTCTGCTTCAACCATTGAATCTTGGGCGTTATCTTCCTTGCCTGCGTTCATCTTTTCAATATTGACGATTCCTTTCGGTGTACTCCATAAATCATCATGTGTGCTTGCTACGTCATCGTCCTCGATATCGTCTGCTTCTTCATTTTCTTTATTCTTCTTCATTTTCTTTAACTACCGATTTTACTTTGACAGAGTTGTATTCGGTGATGTTTTCTCCATTCAGATTCATTAGAATCTTGAACAATTCAGTTGTTCGTTCACAATTGAAGTCTTCCTTTTCGATGAAGCATATGTCTCGGTTTTTGATGATTGTCTTTGTTTCGGGCTGCTATAGTCTGTAGACCTTTGATTCGCTTGAATATCCTACTATGAGTATGGATCTTCTTCTCGCCTTAAATTTTCTTTTATTCACTCCTTTGGTCAAAAGAATCACTTTACATAAATGCATAAATCCCACATACGATTTTTGCGATTATTTCACATTTCAAATGGCGTTTTGTCGTTTAATGCCTTAGCCGGGCACCTGTTCCTTATGAAATTTACTGTATTTATTGCTTCCGCCCAAAGACTATTAGAGTTTAGATTGCAGCAGCATGCACCGTGTCATTTCTACCAGGGTGCGATTAGCCCTTTCTGCCACGTCGTTTTGTTGGGGTATGTATAGTACCATCAGCTCATGTTTAATGCTTTCTGACTCTAATAATTCTGTAAATTCCTTGGAGGTATACTCCTTCGCGTTGTCCGTAGTGCGGATTTTAATGCTATAGCCAGTCTTTCTCTTAACATGTATTTCTTGAAAACAGACAGGATTTCTAAGCGATTCTTCAGCATGACTACTTCCGTGTATCTTGTGTAGTCATCGATAAACATTGTGAAATATTTCTAATCTCCTAGTGACATGGTACTTATAGGCCCACAAATATCCGAATGGACTAAACCTAGTTTTTCTCTCTCATCGAGCTTTTATATGGAGTTTGGCATATTTTTCTTGTATGTCTCGCAGTCAAATGAAGTTTCTTCCGGATCACAATTGATTCCGCTCACCATGTCATTGATTTTTAATTTCTTTAAATCGTTAAGGTTTAAGTGACCGAATCTTTCATATTGCCTTATTCGGTGTGCGTTCCACAATGTTGAGTGCTGCATCTTCTTTATTTCCGTTAACCATGTACAGTTGTCTTCGACATTTTGCAGTCATGGCGATTGATCCATCCGTATATTTTACTATGTTGTTTCGTTTTTATGAAAGATAATTATTATCTGTCATTTTCATTCTGGATACTGACATTAGATTGTTCCTAAACTCCGGCATTAACATCGTATCTTGTAGTATTGTTGGATGCATTTTCTGGCAACTTTATATTCAGTTTGACATTACCGGCATTTCTGACCTGATGTTCCGTTGCAGTGTATACGTTGCATGCTTTGCTTTTTGAAAAAGTGTTGAATTTTGTGTTCATTGCACATATGTTTTGTCGCGCCGCTGTCCAAATATCATTGCATGGATCTCGCTGGCTCTGTGTTTAATGCTATCGTTTGCATCGCGTTCTCCATGTTATTTTCTGCGAGTTGTGGCTTGTGGATTTTGCATTCAATCGTACGATGACCGATTTTACCGCATTTGTAACAGCTCCCCTGGAACTTAGCGTTTCTCGGTTTGACTGACATTCCTTTGAAGGAAGTTTGCCTCCTTTAAGATGATTTCCTTTACTTTTAATTAATAAAGCATCGGTTCGAGTATAATATCTTGTTTTGAATTTTGCTTCTTGCTTCAGTTTTAATTTTAATAATTCAATCTTAATAATTCATCTGGTACGTCATCCCGTGACTCGACGCAAAATTATCATATTCTGTGCGTAGTAAGCGAGTAAAGAGCTAAGTAACATTACAATAATTCTGGAACTTTTATGTCGACTTCTTCGAGCTGCTCCGCCGTGCGCATGAAGGAATGAATGTATTGCGCTATGGTTTGGTTGGATCCCTTTTTTATTCGATGCAGTTGTTTATACAGTATCACCTTTCGCACGAGTTCTTTTGATTCGTGGACTTGATTCGTTCTCTAATTTCCTTCTTCTAATTTCCTGCTTCTGCCGAGTTTGTGGCTTTTTTGTTGTGTGCGATTTGATTTTACGACGTACTTAATATTATTATTAATATTATTAGTATTATAATGCCTTTTGATAATTCCTTCGTTTTCCATTCGATTCAATTTGTTTCAGTCACAGCTATTTCTCGGTTAACACCCATAGGTCGTTGAGGATAAGCACGTTCCTTATCTGAATTTTCCAGGATTTATAATTCATCGATTAGTTTTTCGATGTTGCACATTGCATTTGATGAGGCCATTAGTGATCCCACTCGAAAATCTTTTTATTTTACAGTACAATACTTATTTGCGCAGTGGAAATGACCTGTGCCCAACCTGTTGGGTAGTGACAAGGCATAAGACGATGGATACAGTTCACAAAAAAGCAGATTTATTAGAATGTACTACTCACTATATTACATCGTGCGCATCATAACTCGCTGCTTAAGAAGAAGAATACAACTTGAGCGCGCGCCGTAAAAGGGAGAGACACGGAAGCCGCTTACGCTGTCTGAACGGATTTTTTCCGATATCACGTACTCATTTATCGCATTGATGAATACGTAATATGCGTCAATATCGCATGTATTCTAACAACAATAAAAGAGCATATAGCTATTTGCTAAAGATATTTTTTTAGAGATAAAGTAATATATTTCGAATTAATACATTAACACATAATATTTGTATATATTTCGATCAAGATTTGACCATCATCAATACAGAAGTCGGTATTACAATTAAATTAACAATGGAAGTCTTCTACGTATGTTATTGCTTCGACGTAGAAAACATAGAAGACTTCCATTGTTAATTTAATTGTAACATGATGTTCTGTACTGATAATGGTCTTGATCAAAATGTATACAAATATTAGGTTAACGTATTAATTCGAAATATATTACTTTATCTCTAAAAAATCTTTAGTTGTGGCTATATGCTTCTTTATTGTATATTTATTTTGTATAATTATTTTTTATTTTTAAGCCACCTTCAAAAAAATTTAAATTTGTTTATATTTTTTAATATGATTTAAATTTTTCTTATTAATGTGCTTCTTATTTGTGTTATTTTTCTAAGTATTACATTCTTATTTTTCTTATTTTTCTAAATATTATTGTACATTCATGTTTTACTACGATGTTATTATATCGAAATTTAGCAGCAAGTGTTTTTACATGAAAAATTGTTCTATTTAAATTAAATTTTTTTATTTTATACGGTTAAGTCTTTACTTTTTTTGTGGTAATACTTAAATTGAACAAGGTAATGTTGTTATAATGCTTTGTATAATGTTTTGAAGGAGAATTAAAACTCACTTTTATACTTTAATTGGAAGAGAAATGTCTTTGAATGAAATTGTGATATAATAATTTCATTTAAAAGGAATTTAAACCATTCGGATTGGAATAGAAAGATCTTCAATAAAATATACGTATACTTAGGTTTCATTGTATAAAAATTAAACATAGTACCATTTGTATTAAGTAAATAAAAGATAGTATCACTTTTTATTTTGCTAATAGAATTTAATTTGGCGCCATAATTGTTAATATCAAATCTTTTGTACAAATGATACATATCATTAGATTAATTTCATTATTCATTCATATTTTTATTCATTATATATATATATATATATAATTTGGCGTAGTATAAAGAAATGGAATTTAACTTGGCACCAATTTTTGATATTAAATCTTTTATAGGAATGATACATATCTTTAAAGTTAATATTATTATTATTTATTTATTTAATTTGGCATCCGAATTACATAGAATTACATAGAATTTAACTTGGCGTCAATTGTTGATATCAAATCTTTTTTATGATACATAAAATTTTGAGGACTTTAACTTGACACCAATTTTGTTGATAGATTGTTGACAAATCTTTTATATGAACAATATATATCATTAGAATTAAGTAAAAAACAAGAGATAGTACAAGAATAGTTGTGTTTTCTAATTTGATAGTTAAATTGATTTAATTTGATTAATTAAAATTGTAGCATCTGAGTTTTAATTTTTCATTTGATACATTAATTTTTTTTGAAGAGTAATAATTTTGGACAGCGAATTAAAATTGCCATAATTACTTGAGTTAGAATAAGAAGACCTTCAATAAGAATATTCTTGAAGAAAAATTAAAAATAAAATAAAAATACTATTAATTGGGTTGGATACTTGGGTTTTATTCGAGAAATAAGCACCTATGCTTAGCATCTTTTTTTAAAAGGTAAGTTTGTACTGATAGAATTTAACTTGTAGTATCTATTTGAATAAATCTCTAATTGATTAAAATTGTAGCATCTGGATTATTTTTTCATTTGATACATTAATTTTTTTCGAAGAGTAATAATTTTTGACAAAGAATTAAAGTTGCCATTACTTAAGTTGGAATTTAATAAACATTAAATAAATAATTAAAATTCGCTCGTTTTTTGCAATGCAAAAGTGTAAAGAAATGATGGTCTGAATCGAGTGATAATAAAGTTTATATAAAATAATTTAATCGCATACAAACTGTATGTTAGTATGACAACAGTGAATATCGGAAAAACTTAATGTAATAAATACGTTTCAGAACTCCGGTCTTTCTTCAGCAATTCATCAAATTATGTTGCATGGTAATATAGATGAATAATCTTACATCAGCGAGACATGTGATATTGTTTCGAAGAATTGATCCTCCTGTTTTTATGTGAATTGTGTCTAAAGTGAGAAATTCATTGTCACAATACATATCGGAAAGTCGTAAAATAATGAAAGTAAATTGTTAAATTGTTCTCTATTGTCCATCTTTGTATTAAGTCAATCAATTTAAATATTTATAAGATGATTGAGGTTGAATTTTTACTTACAATATGCGAAAATAAGAGCATCTTACAAATTCGTGTGATACTGTTGAGCGCAAGTGTTACAATGGTGACAGACAGATATATATAATACTAAGGGTATTCGATCGATATTTGTTTATTTGTCTGACAATTTTTTAATAAGTAATAATAAAAGTCGTCCAGACGATCCGTGTCTTTCTAAGAATTAATGCCTTTGTTTTGTTTTTTAATGTGTAGCATCTTTGAGATAATTCTTTTGTTGTAATTATTTTCGATATCTAGAATTAAGACTCCCTCTCAAAATTATGATCGCAATTTAATTCTATGATCGGAGATGACGGAGAATCTGGAGAAACTCTGTTTAATATTATTTCTATGTTTATTTCTATGTTTTCGTTTGTCCCACATACGACGCCTCATCTTGACAATTGATTTGATAAACAACATTCTGGTTTTGGAATTTATTAAGTTGTTTATAATGGAATTTATTAATTTGTTTTTGCGTACTTTGATGAAAGAGGAACGTGTTTAAGATTCTGTAGCCAATTGTGAAGATTGATTTATTAAAAAATGCAGTGACGGAATACGAAACCTTAGATATATAAGGTATCACAAAATATTTTTTTTTTAAATCATTTGCATTATCCGAAATCACATTGTCAACGCTCTGTGTGTTTCTCATGTATAATTTTTTTAATCCTTTTATTTATGCAATTAAAAATTAGGGATAAAGGATAGCAATTGTTTAGGAAAATGTTTATAACAAATTCAATGTTTTTTTGATGGAATCTAAGGGAGAAAGAAGAATGGCTCTGTCTATAAGAATGAAAATCGAACCAATTTTATGAAAGATGGAATGATTGGATAGAAAGGAAAGATATCTGCTTGGAGAACGTCTTTTTGGAATCAGTCAACAATTTTATTATTCTCAATCTTCAATAGTAGATCTAAAAAGCTTAAGCATATATTATTTTCAATTTCCAAAGTAAATTGTAACCTATTATGGTATCTGTTAAAAACTATGAGAATCAATGTGTTCTCTTGGCGCAGTCATAATGATGTCATCTATGTATAATGTTGATAAATTGTAGAATCAATTTTTCAAAACAATACCACACTACTCTCGCTGTAAGATTATTCATCTATATTACATTTACTATGCAACATATTTTATGAATCGCTGAAGAAGGACCTGTGAATTCCGAAATATATGATTTACATCAAGTTTTTCTGATATTCACTGTCTGTCATGTTAACATTATATGCGATTAAATTACTTTATATAAACTTTATCTCTCGCTCGATTTAAACCATCATTTCTTTATATTATGTTAAATGTTTAAAAAATATTTTTTCAAATCATAATTTCAAATATTGGGAGTACAAATTAGTTCGGTTTTTATGCATTTATTTCAAAACAAAATGAATGAACAAATCAATTAAAGTATTGTCCATCGCTGCCTACTATTTTTTCCCATCTCTCAGGCAATTTTCGAATTCTATCTCGAAAAAATGACTTGTCTTTGGAGGCGATCCAATTTTGGAATCAATTTTCGATTTCTGCAAAAGAAGTGAACCGGTGACTTACCAAATCGTGCTGTATCCTTCGGAGGAACAACCAGTAATCAGAAGGAGCAATGTCCGGAAAATACGGCGGGTGCGGTAAAACATCCCATTTGAGTGTTTCCAAATATTTTTTTACGACTTTAGCGACATGAAGCCGAGCGTCATGAAGAAGAATAACTTTATCATGTCTTTGCTCGTATTCTGCCGTTTTTCTTGCAACGGCTCAATTGTAGCCGATACCGATCGCCCGTAATGGAATCGCCAAGTTTCAGCAGTTCATAGTAAACAAGACCCTTTTGGTCCTATCAGATACAGAGCATGATCTTCGAACCATGAATGTTCGGTCGTGGAGTTGATGTTGAGGTCGATGGCAACGATTGACCGGGCTTAGCGTAGTATTTTTTCTTCTTGGGATTGTCGTAGAATATCCACTTCTCATTTCCAGTCACAATCCGATGCAAAAAATCTTTTCTCTGTTGTCTTTGAATTAGTTGTTCGCTGATGAAGTGAAAAATCACCTTTCAACGTCTCTCGGTTTCATAAGGCATCTAATTTCCTTGTTTTTGAATCATTCCCATGGCTTTCAGTCGTACAGAAATGGCTTGTTGAGTTACCCTCAATGATTCTGCAAACTCCTCTTGTGTTTGACTCTGATCTTCTTCGAGTGCCTTTAATTCTTTGTCTTCGAATTTTTTTGGCTGTCCAGAGCGAGGCTTGTCTTCAATGCTGAAATCTCCATCTTTGAAATGTCGAAACCTACATGATTTATCAGTTGGAACAGTGTCACCATAAACTTCGATAAGCATTCGATGGGTTTCAGTTGCATTTTTCTTCCAATTAAAACAGAAAATCAAAACCTCCCGCAAATGCTGTTTGGTTAACACAAAATTCGATATTTCAAACATAGTAAAAATCAAGATTTTTATATGAAAGTCAAAGTGATATAAACTGAATATTATTAGATGTTTAACCTCTCTGAAACCGCCAAAAAAAGCTGTCACTATGAACCATTCACAACAGCTGGAGCTATTTAAGAAAACGGAACCGAACTAATTTGTACTCCTAATAAAAAATAAATTAAAAATAAACGTTAAATAAACGTTTAAACAAATGTTTTTTCAATCATTTATTCATATGAAAAATTATAATGTAAAATAATGTTTAATAAACAATAAATAAAAGTTAAATTAATGAATTTTGAAAATGAATCGTAAAAAATGTAAAATTAATGAAAAATAAAAAAAATTTTTTTAAATATTTAAAAAACATTGCCTGCTGATTGGTTTAAATTCTATTCGAAAAGCATATTCTTTGCATCTTTTTTTACCTTTTTTAAAAAAGTAAATTTGTACTGACATTATGTATTTTATTAACAAATAGCATGCAATTTCGTTTGCATCCGATCTCCTTTAACAAATATCATGATGATGGTCTGCTTCAATGAAAATATTTTTAAAGAAAAATTAAAGTTATTAAGTAATAAATTAACCTTGCATTAATAGACTTTAACTTGACGCCACTTGTTGATATCAAATCTTTTATACAAATGATAAGACTGCAGCACAGACTTTTGCATAACGCATAATACATAAGCGAATTAACTAATCAGAATCTTTTCGTTTCTCCCATTCCATGGAAAAAAAGAATTTTAATTTGTTGATTCCTTTATGCACTATGCATTATGCGTTTTCCAAGAGTCTGTGCTGCGGCGAATATAAATATCACGTCGATGGTCATATGTATTCAATGAAATTAAAATTACTAGGTATTACTTTTTTTTAGAAGAATGACATAAGAAAGCACTAGAATTTAACTTGGCGTTTGTCATTGATATCAAATCTTTTATACATACGATACATATCACTAGGGTTAAATAAATTTTGTGACACAAATAGTCATCTGTATTTTAATGAAAATATTTTTAAAGAAAAATTAAAGTTACTAAGTATTATATTTTTTTAGGAGGCTGGAATAAGAAAGCAGTCGAATTTAACTTAGCACTAGTCACTATACTAAATCTTCTATACAAATGATACATATCATTATAATTATAAATTTGTGACAATAATTTTACAATACTTTTTGAAAAATTGATAATTTATCGCAATTGATTTCAGATGCTAGCCAAAATGTGCATATAGTACATGATCTCAAGCATGGTGATTTATCTTTGTATCTGTACTTACATATTTCTTTTGCACTAAACTTCTACAATGAATCCGTATTAACGGATTTATTCATTGTAAAAGTGTTAAATTAAGGAACACATAATCCGATATATCTGAATACGCTGTTTCTGATAAGTTGAAATCATTATTCCTTATTTCTAATTCCTTATTTCTTATATTACGAGTGCACAATAGCAGAAATAAGGAATAATGATTTCAACTTATCCGAAACTGTGTATTCGATTTCTGATAGATTAAAATCGTTCTTTATTCCTAATTCCTTATTTCTTGTATTGTGCGCGGATCTTGCATATAGATTATATTCAGCAGATTCAACAGTTGACCTAACAGAGCGCTCGCTGTCATTGATCTATTTTTTTTAAATCATCCAATCAGATTTCAGATGTAGAAGAATACATCAATAGTAGTGTACTCTCCTTTAACTGGTAAATCTGGTGTCTAGAGAATTTTCATTGTTTTATGCCTACTGCACACTGAACGTGATGAGTGATGAATAATGAGCGATATCTAATGAAAACTCTGCTTTTTCTCACGTGACGATGCAAAGCAAAGATCTCTCATTGGATATTGTTCATCACTCATCGTGTCCAATGTGCAGGCATTAGCACAACCGCAGACAAAATTGCATAACTATAATGATCGTAGATCGTAGATAGCTAAGACTTTTTTATAACGCGCAGTACAAAATGCATTAGAGAATCTACCAGTCAGAATCAACCAATCAAAATTTCTTTCTCGTAACATGAGAGGAAAGCAAGGATTGGTTGATTCGCTTATGCACTATGCATTCTGTGTTATGCAATAGCCTGTGCTGCTGCCTAAAACAGGGAGCACAGACTCTTACATAACGCATAAGATATTAGAAATCCAATCAATCAGATTCTTTATTTCATGGAAAGAAAGGAAACGAAGGACTTTGATTGGTACATTTTCTTGCATTATGTGTTATGCATTATGTGTTATGTAAGAGTCCGTATTCCTCATCTAAGATGAGGCATTAAATATTATTTATTCCTTGTTTATTTGATAAATAACAAGGATGAACTGATGTTTACAGCATGTGAAAAGGTTCTCTTGAAACGTAAGTTAGGTTGCATCTTCAATTCTATAAAATTATAAAAAACGGAAACTATTTTAAAATTATTACTATTTTTAAAAATGTAATAAATTACTGACAATTCACCACTATTGTGAATATTGTCAGTGTAATTTATTACTTTTTTAAAATAATAGTAATAATTTTAAAATAGTTTCCGTTTTTGTAATTTTAGAAAACGATATTACGATAATGCAATTAACTATTAGATTAACTATCTGTTAATACAGTTTATAAAAATAGTTTATAATATATTTATTTATAATATGTTTAAATTATTCTATATATTTAAATTATTCAAAGTTAATATGTTTGACATTTTAGACGACAAAAACGCGATGAAGCACAATATGACTTCACTCGTATGAAAGGAGCAACTTTATTATCTGAAGGTGTGGATGAAATGGTTGGTATTGTATATCGTCCAAAAACACAAGAGACACGTCAAACTTATGAAGTATTACTCAGTTTCATACAAGAAGCTTTGGGTGACCAACCACGTGATATTCTTTGCGGTGCAGCTGACGAAGTACTAGCTGTATTAAAAAATGACCGACTTAAAGAGAAAGAAAAAAAAAAAGAAACTGAACTTTTACTTGGTTTATTAGCAGAAGAAAGATTTGCATTGCTTGTAAATCTTGGTAAGAAGATCACGGATTTTGGTAGCGACGAAAAAAGTACAACAAATGATGAAAATATTGACGAAACATATGGGATCAATGTACAGTTTGAAGAGAGTAGCGAGGAAGATGATGAAGATGTATATGGAGAAGTACGAGAAAATGAAGACGAAGGTGATGAAGGTGAAGAAGCTAATGATGACAGAGCTATTCATGCAGAAAACGTAAGGTTTTGCTCAATTAGTCTTATTGAAATACAGATTTTCAAAACAAGTTACTATTCATATCATATTCCTTCAATTATGATCTTATGCCACACATTTCTTACATTATATGATTAACAAAGATATGCAACTAATTTATCTTCAATTTAATAAACTTTGGATATATCATTCATTTTCTATAAAACATAACTCGAAACAATGATATAACTCAAACTACTCAGAAATTGTCATTTTTTAGTTTACAACGGGTACATTCCATTTCATACATGATGCGCATGATTCTTGTCGTTCACTAAATGTTAAACAAAGATAAATAATTCATTAGCTCATCATGCTTGAAACGAAATGCACAATGCACCCAAAAATAAAATAGCTTTAATGTTTTTAATTCTTGTAAATTGACATAACTAGTTATGTCAGAGTTACTAAAACTTATCACAAGAGAGCAGTTGTGTCAAAATTGCGTTATTGCATTTTGTCAATTGTTTTGATTCAATCACAACTTGTTTGTGTTTCATCCACAACTTTTGTAACTAGACTGCTGACTCAATGTGATTGAAAAAGATGAATCTGATTCGGAGCTATTCTTGTTTCACATATGTATACGTATGCGTCCTGTCTGTATCGCGTGAATGGAATGTGAAAACACTAGTCAGAATAGAAATTATCATAAGTATCAAATGTCACTTCATGATAGCTTTTTAATTGTATTCTGAAAAACAATAATGTAAAATGGTTGTTTGTGATATAATAAACTGCCGAAGTCAATATAAAAAGAAATAATGTTCTTTTTCTTTCATAAATACGTTATTATAAATACAATAGCTACTAAAAATATTTCTCAATATCTACTTGAGCAGTGATTATCCATGTGATTTATATTTGTGAAAGTTAATACAAATATGACGCTGCTCAGGTCCTAGCGCTCTCTTCAAACATAGATGCAAAGTCGGCAGTCTACTTATAGAAGTCTGTGGTTTTATCTCGGTTGTTTCTGAGCAATTGTAGAGTGGAAGGCCTCATTTAGTTTTTATGGAGAACGTCATATCTCCATTAGTATGACATTGCGATAAAGGTAAAAAAAAAAACATTGTTATTTTTTGAATTTTTATATTGTTTCAATTTGTAACTTTCTTGATAAAATAATACGATAATTATGCAATATAAGAGAAGTCGCCCTAATCGCCTTGACCTTGATACATATATGACCCTCAAAAGTGACCTCAAAAGCCGGCGCTCGTTGAAAAGTTATTAACAAAATAATTTAAGAAATACACAGTCACATTTCTGCTATACATATTCAATATTAAATAATATCCTTCCCCCTGCTTGGGATGTACAATTTTCCACACATTTATTTTTTGAACTTTTTTTAATAATACCTTTTTAACGAATATAACGAGCGTCAGCCAAAACCTTCTGAAGATCACTCAGGATCATTGTATGCACACAATATATATTAAGATCAAGGCGATCCAGGTGGCTCTATTCTGCATAATTATCCTTTATATACTATAATTTGCGATTCATTTCCTTATTTTATTTGAAGAATTTAACATATCAAAACGTTGTATCACAATATCTTCGGTCATAGGGCACGCAGAAAAAAATAAAGACATTTTCATTATATATTTTGGATAGAAGCTACCGATTGAGCGTATTTACTTAGAACTTGATCGATTCAGTCCTTATTGAGTCCTATAATCATAGTCTAGAAAATTTCGATGGTTCGCGTAAAGATACATGGTCAATTTCGCGTTGGTATATAGTTGCGCGTGTCTTAGCGCGAGATACTACCGTGTCTTCTGATGTGTTTTATAATTTTTGTATTATTCGAACTGTTTCAATTTTTCAATTTTTATATTTTTGTATGTATATTACTATATAAACTACTTTTATGTATTTTTATTGTTTATTAACAAAGTGTAATTTAAAGTAAATGAATTGATGCTTTTTTGAGTTGAACACAAAATGTTGGTGTGGAAAATAATTTATTCATCTACTCTTGGCCATATGTTTTGATCCAAGCTTCGCAAGAGCCTTTCTAGTGTTAATACAATAATGGTGTCAGTTGAATGTATCGTACAATAAAATCATTACACTTCTTGATATAACAATTAATTAAAAAAAAAGAAGATAAATACACAATTAAATCTTAAAACATACATGATCTTCGTTAAAACATACAGTTATGAGATGCTAACTATGAATATTACGAGTCATCTAACAAAATGACGCAAGTCAAACTAAAAAAAACATAGTGTGGAAAAAAAAACATAAATAGAAGAAAACATTAAAGAGAGAGAACGTTACTTGTTAATAAATAAATTGTCATAAGTCTCATGCGATAGATTTAAACTGTTTGTTTCCAATAAAAATCATTTCTAAGATGAGTTTTTTGTTTAAAATTTTATCTTCATCTATAATTTTAATGTTACTCCAATCAAAATCATGCGAATATTTCAACCAATGTTCAATAATTACTAAGCGTTGTGTTGTTTTCCAATTAATGCGAGTTTTATGTTTATTGATTCTCGCTTCCAAAGTTCTGCTCGTGTGATTCACGTATGTTGCATCACATTCTTTACATTTTATTTTACACCACATTAATGTGCGACATTAGCGGGAGTCTATCTTTGTGAATCTTGATGAAATTGCTCAATTTATTGACATTTTTGTAATGCTAATTATCGTGTTATTCTTTAAAAAATTTTTGATTTTCTCTGAAATATCAGAAACGTAAAGTACTGTAAAGAATATTTTTTTATTTTTCATTTTAAAATTATTTTTATTATTGAAAGCAATTGTTTCATAAGCTAAATTTTTTTCTGATGATGCAAAAAATCAACTATTATGGATACCAACTATTTAATAATATTTTAATTATTTTAATTATTTTATCAAAATTTTTAGCGTTGAAAGAGAGATGTTGCAAAAGAAATACTTTATTAAGTCCACCTTCTGATTGATTAAGACTCCAATCTTCTGACACAACGGGTGCTGTGAGAAATAATTTAAATAATATTCTGTGCATGACGTGGATTTTAAGTACCAGTCGTATACGGTAGAAGTATTGAATTTTAACAATGTCACATCTAAAAAATTCAATTTGTTACCCCTGCTCCACCGTAAATTTTAGTTGTGGATAATAATTGTTAAATACATAGCAGAGATCACTGATATATGCGTTATTAATTGAGCAATATCGTCTAAATATTATACATAAAAAATAGTTTAAATACGGTTTGAATATAAAGATGTTGAATTAATATATTCATTTAAATGAATTAATTTCAGAAATTATAATTGCATGCATATGGTAGTTGGTCGGACTTTCAACGCAATCAATCTGAAATATTAATAATCCCTCCAAATTTCCCAAATTTAATCTTAAAAAATTGTAATAAACTTATTGCGAAAAATATTGCCTCGGCTGGAAGTCGAACCCGGATTTCTTGCATTTCGTGCGAGGATTCTCGGCCGAGGCAATATTTTTCGCAATAAGCAATAACAATAATTATATTAGAACTCTCGAATTTTAAACAAAACAAAAAGATAAATATAGTAGACTAATGAGAGTCAGCAACAATAAATGGTGCAATTATTTAGTGAACAATCAATAATCAGATATTGGATTGATCTTTTTTATTTTGAATATTTCAACTCTCTTTGGAGTCCTCCTCAACAAGAATGGTACAAGTATAACTAGCTTACATGTCCATAATGCTTAAGTCACTTGCAAATTGATAAAGATGCAGCGTTGTTAATCATCATGGAACATGAAGCATTGCACTGAAGCTTTGAATATATTAAAACTTAAAAAATAGAAATGTTAAAATTAAATATGAATCACATTTTTAGAACACACGTCCGTGTACGACGACATATCACTCAGATATGACTCATATATGTCGTACACAGATGTAAGCATCTCAAGAGATAGAGAAGTCGGATTCGTTCTATTATAAAGATCATATTTTTCTTTATTTACATTAAAATTTTATTAAAAAATAATATAAAATGAAGTCGCTATTCAAATTTTTGTATCTCGTGTTTTACAAAATGGGATTTGCGGTGACATTGCTGCTTGCACAAGACTCGTATGAAAGTATAATAATTCTTAATTGAAAACAAAATTTTGCAGCACGAGTATTATAAATCAAAAAAAATATTTTTAAGGGTTTATTCTTAGATGATGGATGGAATGAGGATTTATTATTCTGAATAAAGATTAATGATACTTTTATTCCTGTATAATCAATTGTTATGAATAAATTTATATCCACGTATGCACGCACGCACACAAGCACATTAAAAAATGATTTGCAAAATTTTAATGATTAAAACATTCGAACTTATTTTCTGAAAATTTTCTGAGTTTTTGGAGTTGTCATTGTTCAAATGCAATATATTATGTTAAGATATAGACAAAAATAAAAGTTTTTATATACTATATGCTGAGTTGCATGTCAAAAATTTCTCTTAAAAAAATTTTTTTTTTAAATAAAATATCGTCGAAACTATGAAATATAGAAAAAAAATTTTATAATAAGAAAATATAGAAAAGAATAACTAATAATTGTACATTATAAAAAATTTCTATAAATAATTTTTTATAAAAGAAAATTAAAAAAAATTTGTTTACTATAATTATAAATTATTCTTGAAACCATTCAACTTTTACTTAAAACATTTTTTCTATCTCTCAGAGTTTCAACAATCTCTGAAAGAAAAAAAAATTCGATTTTGATTTCAAGGAAGATTTTTCTTAAGGCCAAATCATGTTGAGTGTAAAAAATTTAACTTAAACTTGCAAACTCCCAAAATCGAACTCTTATCATTATTAAGTATATTTTATGTAATCTACAAGTATATTTTATGTAATCTACTTCTTTAAATGATTTTTCGCGTTAGTCGATCATTTCTATAATATCTTAACGTTTTTCGACTTTTTGAAGATTTTATGTATGAAATGAAAAATTAATTTTTGTTATATATTATTTTTGTTATATATATATTCTTCGTAGATAAAACGAAATGATGAGATCGCTCTAAAACATTTATAAAATATTTATAAAATAGGTCAAAGTTATCCTCCCTTCCCTTCCTTCCATTTGAGGAAGTAAATAGTAATAAAAGGCATGAAAATAGACTACGCATACGCATTAAATGAAATATATTTCGTGTTTTTTATAATTTTTTATGCCTATTTATTGATTGTTAGGAAAGTTAAGAATAGCTACGACTTATTTTCAGGTATTTCAAAACGATTTCATTATTTCGTTTTATCCAAATTATGTTTATTACAAATGACATGTAGCAAAAATTAATATTCCATTTCTTGCTTATGATATCATGATTCAGTGTGACCGCAATCACTATTTAAGAATCTTAAACGGAGGTTAATAATAAGCAGGATTGCGCAAAATACATCATCAAAGTATTTTGAAATATAAAATACAAAATACGTTCAAAATTTGTATTTCAAGCACAAAATATATTTTTTTAAATACAAAATATTTCTAATTTTTTAAATTTTAAATACAAAATATACTTTTTTTACAAAATATACTTTTTACAGTATACTTTCAAAGTTTTTTTGTATATCCGGCATTTTCTCGACTAGTCATGATTGCGACATCAATGTTTTTCTCTGTCTTATTTTACGTCAATACGATAGTTACATTTCGTTACGTTTCGTTTTCTCTGCCCTAACGTTCCGAATGCAACCAGTAGATCTGTTAATACATTTTGTATTTTGTATTTAAAAAAAATATTTTGTGCTTGAAATACAAATTTCGAAATTTTTATTTTGCATTTGAAATAGTCAAAGAAAATATTTTGTATTTAAAATAAAAAAATTTTGAAATAGTTTGTATTTGAATACAAATTTTAAAAGTACTTTGTATTTTGTATTTTGTATTATTATATTTGAAATATGATATTTGAAATACAATTTGTTGAAATACAAGTATTTGAAATATGTCAGCTCTGATAATAAGTGAAACTCAATTATTATTATTAGCAAAATTTACTTGAAGTATTTATATGATGAGCTATTATATTTTTTTTAGCTGGGTGGAACAGAAGAAATGAAGAAAGAAAAACCATTACATCCATTAGACATTGATGCATATTGGTTGCAAAGAAGATTAAGTAGGATATATGATGATGCCATGGTATCGCAAGCGAGAGCTGCTGAAGTACTAGCTGTCTTGAAAGATGCCGCAGACGATCGTGAATGCGAAAATCAGCTTGTGCTTTTATTAGGCTACGATTGTTTTGATTTCATTAAACAGCTTAAAAAATACAGACATACAGGTAAGAATTGCATATATTATCAAATTAATATTTATATATTTGTAGTTTTTTATTCATATATTATTTTAAGAGAAAAATATTTTTAAATAAACTTAATAAAATTTACAGTTGCATACTGTACGATGTTGGCCTCATCGCAGTCCGAATCAGAAAGACAAAAAATCCGAAACAAAATGAATGATGACCCGGTGCTTGCCAAAATCTTGCGGCAATTAGATACAGGTAAAGGTGAAGACGATGCTGATGAGACAATGGAAGCGAGATCCCAACGCAAAAGACGGGAAGAAAATGAGGATACTGGAGGACCTGGAGGACAGGTTCAAGGTACAAGAAATTTGATAGATTTGGAGGATCTTATATTTGCTCAGGGAAGTCATTTCATGGCCAACAAGCGTTGCCAATTACCTGACGGAAGTTTCCGAAAACAGCGAAAAGGGTGAGTATATAATTCGTTAAAAAACACACATTTAAACTGTCAGAAAAAACACAAATGAATATATATTTCATCTTAACACTTTTACATAATCAGTTCATATAATTTTTCACCTTCCTAAAACTGGAAATCAAATACAATAAACTTAAATCTACAGTTGATTGTCATAGAGTTCTGTAATTAAAATAAGAATGAAAGTTATAAATTATCTTTAAAATATCTTTTAAATATGTTTGTAATTACTTGTTTGAAATTGAAGAAAATTATCAAATATTATGAACATGAACATGAAGAAAATTAAAAAATTGAAAATTTGTTACATATATTTTTGAAGAAATTAATTAAATATTTTTATATACAAACAAAAAAAATGAGATACTATGTCATTGTTCTATTTAAAACTCTTTAAAAAGACAACCGACAATTTTAATTTTTTTATATTCTATGTCGAAAATACATAAACAAATTTATTTGATTTTTAATTTGAAACTATTCTTTAAAATGAATCTCTCTCTAAAAATTAAAATCTCAAATCTTTTTCAAGACTGGCACATTTTTCACTCTTTAAAATGAGATTCCAAAAAATTTAAAAAAGGTAATTTATTGAAATTCATTTTGATTTATTTGAATTTAAAATACACGCACGCATGCATGCACGCACACACGCACGCACGCACGCACGCACGCACGCACGCACGCACG
>Ga0157363_1001364_pt1 | contig 20232 bp, 11 predicted proteins | sample AttsexASBM1_FD_111477 | JGI IMG/M metagenome (GOLD analysis project Ga0157363, IMG submission 111477) | Fungus gardens microbial communities from leaf cutter ant in Ribeirão Preto, State of São Paulo, Brazil - Atta sexdens ASBM1 | ecosystem: Host-associated > Fungi > Mycelium > Unclassified ... | reverse complement strand
GTGCGCGCGCGCGAGAGAGAGAGAGAGAGAGAGGGAGGGAGGGAGAGAGAGAGAGAGGGAGAGAGAGAGAGGGAGGGAGAGAGGGAGAGAGAGAGAGAGAGAGAGAGAATATGTATGTGACCGAAAATAGACAAATCAATGGCCACGCCTTTGGGAACCAGGCGCCACGCCAGACGTTGCCAGCTGAAGACAAAGACACCCACGTGCGAATTGTATCTCCCTCCCGATCCGAAAAATCCTGTAGGAAACTATCTTCGATAATTGCCGTTCCAAGAAACTCGAAGTATGACCGATTCACCATACCGTTCCTCTTATGCTTTCTCGCTTGAGGTATGTATGTATTGTTAGTCATCGAGCGGCCTGAATTCTTTCCTGCTTGCTTACATAGAGATGCATTAGACAATCCTTTCGACATTACACCTTGCTTCGCAATGTTATTAAATCATCATTACAAATATAAATAAAAGGGCTCGAGGGAATAGACGCTTTTCAAAGTACGTAAATTGTTCAAAGAATTCTCTCAATATAAAAGTTAAATTTGTATATGAAAAGACGACAGAACAATAAAAATCATTAAATGATAATAAACTTTTATCTGATAATAAGTATCATTTCATTATAATTTCTTTTCGTATTATTCAAAAGAAATAAATTTATTTGACTAAAACTGAAAGATTGAGTAGAACCTGTCACTAAACCAAATACTTGCTTAGAAAGATTTAATAAATAAAATACATAAAAAATAATACAGAGATTGTTTAGAAATTCTTAATTTTTATCCATTTATTATTATCCATAAATTAATATAATCATTACTTAAACGCAGATTATATCAAACAAAACAAATCTCATTCTTTGTGTAATTTCGATAATATTCTATATAAAATTTTCCAAATCGTTTACAGATTTTCCTCAAAAATTAAATTATTAATTAAAATTAATACAAATCATGAAGAACATGATGAAAAGATCTAGAAGGGCATCAAAATTCATCGAATTATGCTTCGATAATTATGCTTCAATTTTCATACATTGAACAAAGTTTTTTTATTATATCAATGAAACATATATTGTAGAATACATTTTGATAAAATCAAACAAAATTTCTGTTATAATAATTAGACTTGATATTTTACATCTGAAGCTATTTATAATAAACTTAACTAAACTTAAAGAAATTTGATTAATATATTTTTTATTGAATCCATAAAGCTTCATTGAAAAAGAAATCTATACTATTAAAAATAACATGTTAATTTTAAAAACATATACATAGTGGATTTTCTGAGATATTTAAACATGTTAAAATTAACATTTTATTTTTAACAGTGTAGTTGTTTTAACTGAAATTCTGATTAAAAAATGAACGCATCAGAATTTTTTAAATTTATTATAATTGAAACAAGGTTGAATTTAGTTGAGATAATCAGGATTGTGACTAAAAATATGATCAGAATCTTCTGATTCATATATTTTCAATCAGAATTTTTCTCAGTGTTCTAATTTATTTATTAGATGTTCTTTTTACTAAAAAGTTGATATTGATTTAATTAAATAAAATTAGTATTATTATTAAAAAATTCTAGTATTACATTTAACAGAAAAGAATCGTTCTAATCATTTCTAAAAGAATTTTGATTTGCTCATTTTTTCAACGATATATATATTGGTTGAATCTACTAGATTTTCAATTTATACAAACAGATTTTTCTTCCAGTGTATAAATTGCGTCTGAGAATCCGAGATGTTGGTGAATTGAAATCCTAATGCTGCTACAACGTTCGCTTCTCATAAGAACCCTGCAGCGTAGTGTCGATTTATTAGATGCGTGAGAATGTCTATAAACCAAGGGTTGTCGTGCAAAGTGCAGTATTATACGCGAGATCGCCCGAAGTGATTCACATTATTCGCATGTGCGATCGTGACACACCGACTCGTGATGAACCGAATATAACAGGTAAGTGAACGAATTTTTGTATCATTGACGTAAATTCTGCCTTGTTGTTTGCGCGTGATGAGACAGGAGCGTGTTGAGATCGGCGTTGAAATTACGGTAAACGTGCGACTCGCGTAACGTGCCAACGTTAAACAGCTCGATAACGATTCGTGAGAATTTTAAGAGGTTCTTCTCTCTATGCGTGCACTCGTGATTTCCTGTGATCGAACGTGGGATTCTCTTCGAGCATCAGATCGACACACGCTTCTAGTTTTACATCTTCGCTGATTACATCTTATCAAATACAGGTTATAAATAAATATCATAGAAACAATTACAATTTGAAATAGACCGATGAGAAATCTAATTAAATAAAAGAAATTCTGTTTTCTCTTGTTTAATTAAAACAGATCTAGTGCTTAAATATTTCTATGCGAATTTATAAAAAAACAAATTATTTGCAGGTTTAAAATTCTCATTAACATTAGATTATTAATATTCTTATAAAAATGCTGTTATCAAATGCAGTATCAAAAGTTAATAAATTTCTTGTCAATAATTTACATAATAAAAAAGCTGCCTAAAATAACATAACAATAACGAACTGTTGGGAATTATAGAACCGGGGCATTAATTAAATCTAATTGAAAGTATTCAATTTCAATGATTTTTTTCTTCTTTTACTAAAATTCTGCTACAATTACGCAAAATCACTCCTGATAATAATTAAGACTAATTCAGTAGCAAGTAGAGTCTCTCAATTCCAAATTTAAGAGCGTAACTGTCAGAAAGCTAAATGATGAAGCTATAGAATAAAAAAAAATTAGCATAAGACAGTAGTGAAAAGTGAACTTTGATAAGAGTTACCTATATTTCTTGTGTTAAAGCTCAAAAAGATTCACTTGAACATAATTAATTGAACATAAACAAAGAGAAATGTAGTGTACAAGATAGTACTGTAAAAATTGCAATGCATTCTACGTCCTAGGATAGACTGGAAGAAAGTTGAATACTAGGATTAAGGAACACTTAATAATTAACAAAAAAACTGGAAATCTGTCAGTCTCGGAACACAGATTACAATTTGAATATGAATTTGATTTTGATAACACCAAAATATTAGATAATGAAAGATATTTGGGGAAAAGATTAGTGTCGGAAATGTTTAATATCAAGCTCAATACAAGAGAATGATGATACACAAAATGACACTGAATTTTTGCACCATAGTTATTTAAGCATTCTTAATAAGTTCTGAAATCACATTACTTTTTATTCATAAGGTTTTTATGAAAGAATAGATTATATTGACTTCAATTTTAATTTCTTGACAAATTAATTGGTGATTTGTCAAAAACACAATACATCATTATAATTTTTTAATTTATGACTTTTGAATATGTATATAATATAGATTATCATATTTCTGACTATCTTTATAATGTATATTCATGACTCAAGTGTCTTAAATGTTTATTTTATTTTATGACTTTCCTTCACATTCAATATAATGTTTTCAATACTCATTTTTGATCGAATGTTGTTTGATATTGAAGTTCATAATGATATTGAATGATTTTTTTAAATTTACGTTCTGACACATTATTATAATGTCTTACAGTGTGGAGTCAAGCAGTGTGGAGTGCAGTAGATAAGTTTTATCAAGATTCACTTTCCTCTTCACTACTATCTTGCGCTAATTCTTTTTTATCATATAGCGATCATTTAGCTGTACAGCTTTCTAATAGTTATGCTCTTGGAAAAATTTGGAATTGAGAAACTCTACTTCTTGCACTCTTCGATTTATTACATCGCATAATTTACAACCAACAACATTATGCAATTATTTCACCGCTGAAGATGGCTCGAACTAAGCTGAAACGTTCGATTGATATTTTATGTAAGAATTGAAATATACTAATATTGTAAAAGATACAAAACGCACCAACTTCTGCGCTATTATCTGAATTGCCCGGAAATTTCTGATTTATGATTGTTTTATTATCTGGAGAGCTCATTTTTTATTTATTAATTTGTTAAAAATTAAATTAAATTAAATCGTTTAACTGTCTCAAAATTCGTCTCGGTCTACTCTACTATAGTACTGATTTGTGCCTTTGTCTAAAATATATTTCTACTTAATTTTTTTTTTAATTTGATAAGTATAAAAATAAAATAGAAATAGTATATAACCTAACATTAATACGATTAATATGTAATATGGATTCACAGTTGCATATACAAAATTACAAGCGTTTAGTTGATTCAAGAACAATTTTAAAAATAAATATACTGTTTATAAAATATATGTATATATGTATATATATATATTATAAAGAAATGTATATCATGGAAGTTTTTTCAAAGAATGTAGCTTGAAAAGTAAGTTACTGTTGCCATCTATCTTTCGTGAAAAAATAATGTGTAATTTGTATGTTATCCAATATTGCTACATTGCTTATAATCGATATAGCTTGTTGATAATTAATCCGCGGCAGATACCTATATCGTATAATGTATATTATACGATATATTATAATATATATTATAATACTTAAATGATTTGTAACAATTAATATATTACTATTTTAAAAAATTTACGTGTTCACATATGACTTTTAATTCTATTGTTGCATCAATCGGTGAATTATAAAAATTCTTTTCAAATGACATCTCCTAGATGTCTTTCATACTTTTTGGAAAATTTCTTCCTCTCGAGCACATGCAGCTATTTACATTATCAACTGTAATATATTTATTAATAAGAGAACAATATGTTCAAAATGCTGGCATAAGATGTCCTGGAGATGTCACCAAAATATCTTTCAGTCATCATATGTTAAAAACATTATGCTTCAAGACATCTGTAAGATATTTTATGTTCCTTTTTTGTGGACAAGTAAGTTATCTAGGGAGTTATTAATACATATCACTTATCGATAAATATGTTACAGTCGATAATGTAAATCTCTCCATAATGTAATGAAGATAATGTAAATATCTCCATTTTAAAAGAATACTAAAAAACATATGTACACAATGTACACACGTGTATCTAATATGATCTAAATGCTATTTTCTTAAAATTAAATTAATTTATTGTATCTATATAAATATTTGAAAATGTTTCATATATTGTTGATAAATATAAATGTTTTCGATCTGACTATCAATCTTCATTTTGAATTTAGCAAAGGATTTAGAAAAAAAATCACAAAATTTAGATAAGCTATAGATTTCGATTATTTTATTTAACAATTAATAATAATATTCAATTGTATGTAAATCAACAAATATATACTTTTTAAAGCCAATAATATATATTATACATGAGAGCGATAAATCTTTCATTCGAGTTAACTTACAGCTGGACTACATTTAAATAAAAAGTATGTTTATCAGAGATTCAGGAAATTTCCTCTGGAAATTTGCATATTATACGTATAATTGTACGTCATACGTAATATAGAACACATATTGTACATAACTTCTAAAAAACTTCCTCGCGTACATTTTTATTCAAATGTCTAATATGTTAAACAAATTTGAATAATTTAAATTTTTCTCATTTATATTATTGTCAATATATGATTGAATACATTATGTTACGTTAAATGCAAAATCAACATGTTTCGTATATTTATAAAATGTTTAAATAAATATTTTTTTTAATAATTGTTTTTTCTATTTATAATTTATATTGAAAAATTCTCTTAACAAACATTTAACATAAACATTCAATTAAATATGAAAGAAAGAGAGAGAAGAATAAATCTAATACATTACATAACATTTTATAAAATGGAAAAAATTAACTTTAAATTTAAAGTGATAGGAAAACAATGGATTAATCTTCGTTTGGTGAAAATATAGATCTATTGTTGCAATAAACTCTCCAATTGTATACATTTTTCTGTATAATATCGTAATGAGCTGTTGTATTAAGTACAGACGAAGTTGCATTACGAGAGTCTTTCCATAATGTGTGTAATTCATTGGATATAGATTCATCTCAATTAATCTTGGCACGTCATAAATCTTGCATAAGAATTTTCGCTATTATGACGGATGGTCCTAGTAATCCTAAAGGGATTACTAGCAAACGCTAATGTTATTCCAGATAGTGTGCCTACATTAGGTAGGTTTTTTTTAGTTAGGTAAAGGAAAATAAATGAAGAAATATATCAATATTAATATTATCGAATGCATAATATAGCTTTTAGATTTCCATAATTCATTAAAATGCAATGTGATGTTATGTCGAATAATGTACTAATAATTACGATACGTCATGATTATTTACCAAGTCAATATCATCATGATTATATTAAATGCCGGATATGATGTCAAAAAGTGAACTCTATAAACAATAACTGTGTAATATAGTGTACTAATGGAATTGCGTATGAATTTGATCTTTGACATAACGAATATTACTTGCCTTGTATAAAAACGCTTAACACAAGCTATTAGCTGAAATATTTAAATCAAAAATACTTTTCACATTTTTAATATTTTTAATATTTTTCATTTTATTTGAATAATTTTCTTCTTTCAATAGAATAATCATTTCTAAAAATATATTCCGTTACTTTTGTTACAGATATCGACGATAATCATGGCTAAACTAAAAAGGTACAATAGCCTAATACAATAGCTTATTATGTTATAATATTATACAAAAAAAATACAATTGGAGGATTTACTGCAACAATAGATATATTTTCACCAAATGTAGATTGGTCCACTATTTTCCTATCATTTTAATTTTAAAGTTAATTTTTTCCATGTTATTAAATGTATATTAACCTATTATTGCAATAAATCCTTCAATGATAAATATATCAAAGACTTCACATTTGCAAACATATTTTTTTACGTTATTATACATATACTGTAAGGTCTTATTAAATATGCAAGTTATATAAGAATTATTCCAGAGAATCTGAAAGATTTTCAAAAGACTTTTGAACTAGACGTCTGTAAGACTTTTCCAAAAGACATCTTTTAAACATCTTTCAAATATTTTCGAATGTCAGAAAATTATTCAAGTTTTGGAGCATAATAATTTCCATTATTGCAAATTTTATTTATATATCGAATGCATAACATAGTCAAACTGAATATAATATGTAATCTATAAAATTATTGTCAATTAATTTGGCGTTCTAATATTTTGTATTATATTATAATGTTCTACAACTACACAATTATACGAAGCTGTCCGGAAACGCGTTGACACAAGAAAGAATACGAAGCAGTAGTTAAATTATTTGATAAACCGGTATATGAATGATATCCATTTTACGATATATGAATGACTTAACATATACTTTCAATAATGATCTATTATCTGTCACAATTATAGACCGTTGTTAAAAATATATATTATTATAAGTACGATATCATTCACCGATTTATTAGATAATTCCAACTTCTGCTTCGTATACTTTATCTTGTCAACACATTTCGTATTAGTAATTTTTATTTTTATTTTTTAGACAAATGTCTAAAGTAAGTCTTAAGAATGTTCGTAAGACGTCATAAGAACAATGTTTGTAAATCTAAAATATGTCCTAAAGATAATTCTGTAAAACATCATAAGGGACAAGTCTGTAAGATATTTTAATGTCTGATGATAATGTCTTTAAGATGTCATAAATCAATGAATATTTTATTATCCCAGAGAACATCGAGATATCTCATAAGACATTTTAAAGATGTTGTATAGACATTATTCTGATACTTGCAAAAAATATCTCATGAATTGTAGAACATCTTTATAATGTTTTATAAGACATCTCGATGTTCTCTGGAATAATAAAATATTCAGGAAATAAAAAGAGGACAAGAATAAATTCATACATGTATTATGTACACATGTTTTTGATCTGCTACATACAAAATACGTATAATGCACTTTTACAAATAAAACGTAATTAAATAATATAATTAACAGTAAATGCTAAATGATAAATATACGTAGGATAAAAGCAGAAAATTTAATGTGGAACAGGTTGCTAATACGGAATAGCTTTATATTCTAAACAAAACATTGCAATCTAGAGGCAATTGTTGAAAATTGTTGCAATTACTATTAAACGTGTCATAATAAGCAATGAGATAAAATCAATCTCAAACTGATAAAACGTTTCATTACAGTAAACATTAATTTATTTTCGTTGCGTTAAGAGATTCGGCAGCTCCTTCTAAAAAGTGTTCTCACAAAAGGTAAAGATAAATATATTAATGCTTATATTACATAGACGCTTTTAATAATGTTGCATGAACAATATTATGCATAAATTGTAATTTCTAACTTAAGTTTATTACTACGAAAAGACGCTATCATATGAAGACAAGTGCAGATAAATATGTAATATGGAATACATCGAAGGTTCTATATTAATAACTTAAACGGGAAACACAGACTTTATATAACGCATGTCATACATAATGAAAATAATATATCAATCAAAGTCCTTCGTTTCCTTCCTTTCTAATGAATTCTGATTGAATTTCTTACGCATTATGTGTCATGCGTTATGCAAGAATCTGTGCCTCTTTATTTATATTATTAGGTTGATTATAGAAAATATTCCACACATTACCAGCTTATTTGCGATTATATGTTATATTGGGTTGTTCAAAAAGTCATTGCGTTTTTTTCATTTGATTTTCAGATGTGTTTATTTAATACACGTAATGAACATTAATCAATGATATATTGGCCGTTTTGTTTGATGACCTTCTGCCATCTCCCGGGCAACTTCATAATACCACATTCATAAAATTTTCCATCCTTCTCTGCGAGAAACTTGTCTAGGTGCTATTTGATGAGATCTTCAGAAGCAAACGTTTTACCATTCAAGGAGTGAAAGAGATGGAAGTCTGATGGTCCAAGGTCGTTTTACCATTCAAGGAGCGAAAGAGATAGAAGTCTGATAGTGCAAGGTCTGGGCTATATGATGGATGTGGTAACACATCCCAACCATGTTGCAACAATTTTTGCCGACTGAAACAAATTTGTGTGTGATCTCGCATTGTCGTGATGAAACACCACATCCTTACGATTGATTAGCTCGGGACGTTTCTGTGCAATGGCATCACTTAATTTTTACAGCTGCTCACAGTAGACATCGAAATTAATCGTTTTGTTCTTTGGAAGTAGTTTCACCTTGCCTATTCCAACTTCTTTTTCGGCTGACATTGTTGTAAACAATCCATTTTTCGTTGCCCGTGATCATACGCTTCAAAAACAGATCGTTTTCTTCGTTTGATGAGTTGATTGCAGACGCTCATGCGATTAGTCAGATTTCTTTCAATTCATGTGGTACCCAAACATTGAGCTTCTTTATGAAGCTCGATTTCAAATGGTCATAAACACTTCCAACGGACACTTTTAGAGCGGTAGCAAGCCGAACCATTGAATGCTTATTTGCTTGTATCAATGCTTTCATTTCATCGTTGTCAATCTTGGAAGGCCTACCGGAGCGTCTTTGACTGAAAAATCATAGAATCGGGTGAACCAGTTCTGGCACTGACATTTTTTGACGACATTTCTGCCGCAACTTTTCCTTTGCTTCAATTGCTTTCTTCCCTTTTTTGAAGTAATAAACGGAATATAGCCAATATATGCTCTTCAAAATTCTCCATGTTCGAACCACAATTGCAAGCACAAAACTCGACCGAATCGCGTCAACTTTTTTTTTTATTTTTAGGTTAAGTGTCAACAACAAAATGCGCGTAAATATTTGACATTCATCACGCTCGCATACAAATAAACGTGGACAACGTTTTTTCCATCTATTGCAAAAAACGCAATGACTTTTTGAACAACCCAATAAATTATATTTCAGCTCTTTGACAACTTATAGTCCTTGTTTAAAGTCTTCATGTGCATATATATCGCAGTAACGTTAATTTAAAAAATGCTATTCCATATTCTCTAAAGAAAATGATGAAAACATTAGTAGGGCAACCAAAATTATTCTATAAAAATCTCTTTTTAAGCGGCTAAAATATGCTCTGTAAAATTAAAAAAATGCTCTAAAGAAAAGATTATCCTAAAATAACTAAAAAAACTATAATAATAATAAGGCTCAATAAAATTAAAAAGCGAAAAGGAAAAAGACTATAAACCTAAGATTAATCTCTATAAATTAAAATTGAGAACGTTAGTAAATAAACATGTCAATAATCATTTAAAAAAAAACTTTAATTTACCGACAATAAACAAACAGAATAAAAACAAACGATCCCTATTGGATCAATGTTAACAAAAATAAGTAAAATTATTACAAAGAGAAAATACATAAAAATTATACTTCGCTCTCAATCGCAGTATTAACGTCAATATTATTTAAATTAATTTAAATATTTATAATGTATGACTGTACATCGCACAACTTTAATTCCTATTAATAGATTTTAGTGTATACTTCTTGTTACATTATGTTTATTTCTATTATTTGCTTCTTAGTGTGTATTTTTCTTATTACATTATATTACTGATTACTTATTTCTATTACATTTTTACATTATATTAGGTGTAGTAAATAGAAATCCATTATTTTTCCATTCAATTTCATGCAAAAATAATGGATTTCTTTTTACTATACCTAATACTTTTTTTGTAATAGGTAAATATTTAAATTAATTTAAAGCAGCCAAATTAAATGAGAATAAATACCTTAAATGTGTATCTCAATAAAATATATTAAAAGTCGTCTATTCTTAAACAATACGATGAGAGTGAAAATAGAGTCATTTCTCTTCGATGTTCAGAAACAATATAAAACGACATTTAAAGCAAAAAAATTGATATGATGAACTAGAGAAGAAGGGAAACATAAGAGAGAAAGGGAAATAAAATAGAGGAAGGAAGAAGAAGAAGAGGAAAGAAAATAAAAAGAGAGAAAAAGTAGTTAAGAAAGAGAGATTGTATAATATGTAAGTAAGATTCTCTGGCAAAGATTCAATCTCATTTTATTTATTAAGATCTCGTTTCTGTCTTTTGATATGAATCATTTCAGACACTAATCTTTTGTTGTACAAAGATTATCTAAAATTTTCCATCTAATTGTGATTAAAATTGATAATCGGTTATAAGTAGAAATATCAGTTTTTTTCTTAATATTAAAGATATATTCGTATCTCGTACTTAATTTGTTTTTGTCTGATCAATATAACTCAATATAACGTTTCACAATCGTTACAAGAAATCTTATATACTACGTTTAATAACTCTAATTTTTTCCTCTCTCTTTTTAATATACTAGGGATAAAAAAGACTTTTGCAATGAAATATACTGAAAATAGGAAGAAAACTTTCGGAAATAGATTTGACGTAAGAAATTGTGAAATATTTATCTTTAACATGTACATTACGTGTAATATATTTATTATGTATATGTATTAAAATAAAGATTAATGAGAGTTTTTTGCGTGGTTGTTAGTAAAATAAATTTCGCAAAAATAAAAATCGTTTATTGTCGAAAAACTATAGTATAATTGATTGTGCATAAACAAACGTTTCGGCCTACTTCCGGATCATCATCAGTATCTGATGTATGTATGTTGTAAAATTCTCATTTCTTCATGGCGAGACGCTAGAGTAGCAACTCAATCTCCTTATTAGCAATGGTTGACAATTCTAACGGCAACGAATAACAGAAAAATCTGTGCAAATATCAAAAATGTTATCAATTATTTATTACAAAGAAAAATTAACATGCACTTACCCATATAACTATGAAAGACGTGAATTAAAAATCAATCAAAGTCGAAAGAGATTTGCAAATTATTCATATTTAGCGATTCACTATATTTCACTACAACCGTTCCGAATATTGTTATATGATCAACATTCAAATGAGTCAAAGATAATACATAGTGTACAAACTAATAAGTAAAACGGATAATATTATCAACATATGTCAGACTATTACTTAAAAATAATAACAACAAAAACGGCGCGCAGTTTAAATCAGTATAAATTATTGAGAATCGAGATGTATGGGTGATGTAAAAATTTGGTGTCAGATTGTAAATTAAGATTTATTTTTTTGCAACTAAATATAGCATTTTCGAATCGTTTGTACAAAAACGATCCTGATCAACAATTTCTGTGCTTTCCCAATCAAAATCGTGGTTTAGATCCAATCGTTTGATAATGAAGACTTGTGTTCCTTCGGATATCATTACAATGTTCCGAGATTCTTGTTTTTAAAATCCTGTCTGCTTGACATAGGAGGCATCGCAATATTTAGTGAATATGTTATAAGATTAATGATTGATATTACAAGCCTACTTTCTCCGGTAGGTATCTGAATTTCTTTTCTAACTTCTCTACTCATTAGCATTCAAATTTCAAACTGATTATGTTTAAAAAGAAAATTATTTATTTTTAAGCACGGAAAGAGTGATTTTGATGAGTTTTTAAAAATTTAGCTTATACATACAGATTTGAAAAAATATAATTTTATTGGGCCATTAAAATTATTATTATATAGGAAACTCAAGTGTGATGAATAACGTTACATAAAATATTAACATTTTAACTTCTAGCAAATTTAAAATTCTACATAATTATTTTGAGCCCAACAAATTATTTTCAAATTTATATTTTACAAAATTTTTAGATATTTCATTAAAATTAATTTGTCCATGTAGAAAATATTCTTTTCTTATATATTAATATTAGTATATTAATAATTGCAAAATAATCTTGATAATTTAACTTGCTAACTATAATTAATTTAAAATTAGTTATGGAAAATTAAAGTGATTTATACATTGTGATTTATTATACATGTAAATTTATATTATACATGTAAATCATATGAAACCATTATTATTAAATACGTAATAATTTCCTTCATTTTCCTTCATTTTTGCAAGAAAAATTGATTTAATATTTTGCAGAAAAAAATCAGTTTGGTATTATTTCCTTCCATTTATAAAAGAAATAATTGATTATAATATGTTTTTGTAATTCTTTTTACTTGTATAATATATTGTGGAAAAATTCTCATCATTAACATTTATATTAATAAACGAATACCGGTTACGATAGTATCTCAACACTAAATCAAGCGCTATTATTATCGGATATTCTTTTGAATAAAATTAATGACTTTTATTATAATATGTAATGTTAAACATTATTATAAATTTGCTAAATAACATAGTTAAAGTAGTCATTAAAGTAGCTTTTCTCAAAATTTATATTTATAAATTTATATAAGATAAAATTATAATTATAGAAAATTATAATTATAGAAAAGTAGGCTCGTGTAAATGCAACGCTATAAATTAGAATGTCAAGGCTTTTTTAAAAAACGAGCAATATAGTTAACTAATAGAAATTACTCTTTAATTACAATCATAACGCTAACGTTTCGACTTATAAAATCTTCATCAGTGATAATAAAGAAAACGCATTTCTGTAAATCCCATTCAAGGTCAACGAACATAAATACATATTAAAAATTATTACTTTATGCTAATCTTATTTAGTTATTTCTGCGTTAAGATCTTATGGAACTAAATATCAAGTCAGAAGTTTGAAAGTCCTTAATTGTAAAACTGTAATAGACTAATTCATCGGTTGTTATCGAGAATCAGCTTAATAATTTATAAAACGTCATTCTGAATAAGGATCTTTTCAATGACTATCCTACTATTCTGTACAATTAATGTCAATTTCAAATTAAAAAATTATGTATTTTATTTAGTATTGATGAGAATTTATATTTCACTTACGTTAATTTACATAGAATACTCAATTGAATCAATTTCAAACTGAGTTCTCGTGTACAATAGAACGCTGTTGATTGTCAGATGATATGGAATGGACTGAATATTATAGGTCATAAAGTATAACGATGTGATATACACGAAATAAACAAGTATGTTCTAAATGTTAACAGTTAGTGCTCACTATCGTATATCGTCAAATATGATAAATAAGATCTATCTAATAACTCAGTATCTTTCATTAAATTTATACCATTATTTTGCCCCTTAATGTAAATTTCGGATTATGAAACAAATTTTCGGAAATGTTTCTTTTCTCATAATCTAAAATTTCAACATCTTCCCAGTCAAAGCTATGATTGGAGCTAATAATATGTTTTGTCACTACTGAGTGTTTAGATTGATCTAATCTTACATTATTACAGTGCTCTTTCGATAACTTTAGTTCGGAGCTGTCTTTTTGTTTGTCCGACATAAGAGACATCACAATCATTGCAGTTAATTTTATAGATTATATTGTTATTATCTAGATGTTGATTTTATCTTGTATGTCTTTATAAATTTGTCTAATTTATAGAGACATCGATATCCTGTTATCGTTTTTGATTTGTCTATTACATTGAATCTTATTCGTGATCGCTCTAATATAAGGAAATATAATCATGTTTTTAAATATTATATTTTCACTTTCAATATTAGAATTCATGCATTTTCTGATTGTAAAGAGACAATTCCATGGCCACCGTTACATTGCCTTTGTCAGCATGTGCGAAAATCACATCATTATTCTTTTTACGTCATTTTTACACCATTTAACCATCTTGTTAATTTTCATTTTTTATTCCTCACTGTGGACTATTATGAAGAAACCGATGAAAATTTCAACATTTTTCTGAGATAGCTATATTCCTAATTTTGATTAGATCAATCAATTGATTGATTAATCAATTTTATTTCGAAATGAACAACTTTCAATATCTGTAAAGAATTCTTTTATCGTGCCTTATTAGGCACGATAGAGAGTCTGGAAGGAGATCTGGAAGGCTAAATTTACTATTCATTTGAAATAAATCAGAGACCATCGGTGGGATATCTCTGCCAGTTAAATTAATGAACCATTTTTTGTTTGTCTAGTCTAATGGATTTACAGAATCAACATTAAATTTATCCAATGTTAATATTAACAAGAGACTCATTCGATTCAATAACATTAAAATGGACTAAATTTTACTATTTTTGTTTCTTCATTGTTATTTAAAATACAAGAAAATTGTATTGGTTTAATTTTCCTGGAATTATAAAAATTATTCTTATGTATCAACTAATGAAATTTTCTTTTTATGTTTTAGGAATAATCTAATTTTGCAATTGTGAAATGAATTATCATAATGTTCAAGGATGTTAAATGTAGTCAGGTAATGAATTTGTTAAATTCCAAGTGATACAGGATACTCTTTTCTGCAAAAAATTGATATCTCTAAAGCTCAAAAATCTCAATGATTAATAATTTCCTTTTTAAGATCTGCATATTTCTGTCATATCTTCTAATGGATCTATAATGATGTAGATTTAACTTTTTATTATCAATGTAATTTAAATGAGCTAGAATGACATCATAATTTTTACAATGTCTCAAAAATTCAAGTTTCGAACGCGCTTCAATAAATCTATAAGTTATGTCGATCATTGTTTCGACAAAAGAGCAATCTTCATGCTAAAAGTAAATATAATAAAATTAGAATTAAAGTTATTACAACTAAACAAATTTCGTTTTGTGTGCATTCTACTACACATTATTTCAGTCTGCGTGAATAAATATAGAAAAATAGACTCGTATAAACGTTTCGACTTACAAAATCTTCATCAGTAATAATAAAAAAAAAACGTATTTCTGTAACCCTATTCAATGTCAAATTCAGAGAGAGATCTTAACGCAGGAATAATTAAATAAGATTAGCATATAGATTAGCATAGAGCGATTTTAATATGTATTTATATAATTTTTAATATGTATTTATGTTAGTCCGTTGACATTGGATGGGATTACAGAAATGCATTTTCTTTATTATCACTTATGAAGACTTTGTAAGTCGAAACATTAGCGTTATATGATTCTAATTAAAGAGGAATTTCTACTAGTTAACTATATTTGCCCGTTTTTTAAAAAAGCTTTCTAATAAAATTATAATTGTTATAAATAAAATAATTTAATAGACAAAAAAAGCTAGTGTACTTTTTTTTGAACAAAATTATTTTTTATCTGAACAAAACGCGTATCATAATTATAAATATTATATATAAAATAAAATAAAATATAAATATTTATTTAAACAAGCAAGAGAGAATAATATTAAGTATATTTTTGATAGTCATACTTTTGATATGAAATATGACGATGAAAAATGATTATACGTCATTAAGTAATATAACGTTATCATGTTTTATATGAAACATTATGTTCTTCAGTTTATTAAGAATATAGTTAATTTATATATAGAATTATATTTATAACATACATGTTTATTTATATTTATATTATATTATACATATTTTTTATTACCTAAAACTCAACTTATATAAGAAAATGTACACGAAATAATTATAATTTTTGTGAGTAAAAATAACACGAAGGATATTTATTATATTTTTATGCAGATAATTAGCGATATTATTCATGAATAAAAAAGAGCTCGTATGTAGAGCTCTGATTCTTTCTAGGTTTAAATAAGAATATAATGTACATGAGACTAACGTAGAAAGTAATAATGCAAACATTTCTCACTATTAATCATATTAATCTTATTACCATAATTTATTTCCACAAACTAAAGATATTTATTTTAACGATGCAAGATAACATTATACAATTTATTAAATTACAAGAAAGACATCATACGATTTACTAAGCTTATGACACTCCATACTAATAAAACCATAATAACCGTTAACAAAGAGTAATGGTAGACCTTTAATCTGAAAGAAAAGAATCATTGTAAATACGGTTTACGAAACAAAAAACAATAGCTTTTAGATAAATATGCAATTAAAATTACTCGCCTCCTATATTTCTCACGTCCTTTCTCTAAGGTTTCCATCGGATCTTTAATTAAATATAAGCGCAAACCAGGTATCATATTCTTGAGATATAATTCCCACTCCAAGTTATTCATATTGAAATTGAAAATCTGGCGATCAGCTGGAGTCACACGATTCCAGAGCTTTACAACAGCGTCATTGCTGAATCGCCATTCTTGCGACGAAAAGTATGCTATTATAGAGCTAAAATGGTTTATCTTCTTATATGCCTTTAATAGCCTAAAAGTTTACAACTCTATTTAAAATCCTGCAATATTCACAATAATATTTTATTATGCTTTTAAATAAATTCCTTACATGGGTTTTCGGCCAATAAGAAAGAGCATAGTGTCGACTATAACAGCGGGTATCATGTGTAGAATTATCACATACATATCGTGCATAAATTTATATTTGTTTAGAAAAAACATATAATACCAAAGAACATGTGTGCTTGGTACTTGCATGCCGTACAGTTCATTTAATTTCATAAATTTCTTCCAAGTAATGGGATTTTGGCATATCGACACGTAATTGTAAATCGGCACTCTCTCAGTTTCTGGAACATCCGGATTTGCATTCTCGATGCTCAACAAAGTATTTCTAACAAAAATAAATGTATAATGTATAATATATATAAACTATACATAATAATATATAATATATAAAATGTATAATATAATTGTAAATGATAAAGTATCTCATATGCATTAGTCTTATTTTGTTATTTAGATTAATATTGATATAAAAGTTATAGAAAATGAAGTGTTAAATCTTATAAAATTATATAAATCTTTAGAAATATTTCCAACATTTTATTTTCTAATTCGATTTAACAATTGCTGAAGTTCTTGATATTAATCATGAAACTTTTTTCCTAGGATGAAAAGTGAAAAATGAAAAATTTCTCCATTAACTTAAAATTTTCACCTTTCACTTTCCATTCTAGCGAGTTTCATAATTGATACCCTGTACATGTAGCGTATTTATCTAAAATTAAAAGTAAATTTTTTAAATTAAAGCTCTAAGGCACTACAGCTTAAAAAATGAATTTAAGAAATTAGATAATTTAAACAATTACGTTTGTTATGCAAGTTTTTAAAATCAAAACAAAAGGTAGTAATTGTCGTTAACAATATATGTACTTATGAGGCTGCTGCATTAAAGTTCTTGAATACTCAGCTGTATTGAATTGTCATAAGCGAGAAATGACACGTAGTATTTTACATCGATCTCATTATTCCGTTTTATCCAAATTGTCTTTATTTACAAATAGAATGTAGAAAAATCAACGTGTTGCTTATGACACATTTCTCTTTTTTAACATCACATTCAATATTGAGGTGAATATTTAGGAGCTTTAACACGACATCAATAACATAATTAACATAATGATAATATATTAATGCATTTATCATTATTAAGATATTATTGATAATATTATTAATAAAATATTATTGATAGTATCATTAATAAGATATTATTGATAGTATCTCATATTTGTGAATCAGCGACATACAACAAATTTTTATAAATACGGTCCTGACTGTACAATATTTATTTTTAAGGACTTAAGTATATAATTTATTTATATATGCAATTAGATTTAAATTTTATATATTTTTTTTAATTATAATCTTTTTTTCTGTATCTTATTAATCATTACATGCTGTTTCATATATGTAATCATTATGTCATGAATAACTATGTCACAATAATAGATTTTTTCGATATTCGATTCTCTCATTACAGATACTTATTTCATAAGCTCCTTGCGGAGAAATCGTGACAGTGCATGTTGTTGATTTATAGAGAATGAAGGAAACAGATATATATATTTACAGGTATATATACTTCGACTGAATGAATCGCAACACTCAAGTTTATGCTACATCTGTGTTACATCGAAAGCAATTATTATACATAAGTTATGTATATCATGATAATTTAATAAAAACTAAACAAAAGTTGATTACAAGAATAATTTTTGTTTATATAATTATTAATGATAAATATATACATAATTTTACTCATTGAAGACTCCGATATTAAAATTAATTTGAAAGCAGTACTTATTTATTTTGTTTACAAATAATTGTGTATCTTCTGTTAAAAAAAAACAGCTTTCATAATATTATATTATTATAATTTATTTTATAAAATTATTTTATAGGTTTTGAAGTAATTTTTTATAAACAATAATTAAAAGTATGGATAAGAATTATAAATTTAAATTTTATTACACTTTATAATAACTTTTAGAATTTAATTACAAAAAAACTAATTATGCGATAAAAATAGCAAAGTTGTAAAAATTAATAGACCAATCATGTATCTGCTTTAATAATATAATTTAATAATATAATAATAATATATGCACTGTATGTACTCTTTAACTTTAATCCTAATTAGTATTCGCTCCGAAATTTCCTTGACTGATTGCGAGTCTACAATATTTTAAATTAATTTGTACTTAAAGTTATCATAATTAAATGATTTTTTATGAAGATACAAATTCGAGGAATATAATTATGTAACTTAAAAATTATTCTTATTATTATTATTCAAGTGCGAAACTTACCTTCTTTTGGCGGTATCCCAACCCGCAACTATGAGATGCGAAATAACATAATCAGCGGGCACTATGTCTGCCACTTTATTAGGATCACAATGCAAAGTACGTAATAAACCTATGGCACTACCCACGACAACACCGATTGCTCCATATATGTTGTTGATCCAACCGCTCACTGGTTCATCAGCAGTTGATATTATAATTGATGGTCGTACAATGCAAACTGGAATTCCTATGCTGTATTGTCGAATAGTGTCTTCAGCGATCGCCTTTGTATATGCATATGAATTCGGCCAGTCGTCTATTAATCTATATTTATCCACATATTATACACAATATAACGTAATATAAAAAAATTTTCTCATGTATCTTTGATTTAAAAATTATCTACATATATATTTGTTAATCTTTATCTTATATTATATATGTTTATATGGATAGATAGTTGTTTCTTTCTTTCTCTCTTTCTCGTAGATATATAAACCTATATAAAAAAAATATATATATATATAATACAAATATTATTATATATATAAAATTGGGAAAAGAACTTTTACTTCAAAATTCCATCTTATTTCACTCCTAGAAATTAATTAAGAGTTATGGAATATAATATTATGGAGTATAGGAATATTCTGTATATATATATATACATACACATATATTAGGTGTAGTAAAAAGAAATCCATTATTTTTGCATGAAATTGAATGAAAAAATAATGGATTTCGTTTTACTAATACATACACACACACATATATATGTGTGTGTGCGTGCGTGCGTGCGTGTGTGTGTGTGTGTGTGTGTGTGTGTGTGTGTGTGTGTGTGTGTGTGTGTGTGTGTGTGTGTGTGTGTGCGTGTGTGTGAGTGTGTGTGTGTGTGTGTGTG
>Ga0157363_1001362_pt1 | contig 20255 bp, 9 predicted proteins | sample AttsexASBM1_FD_111477 | JGI IMG/M metagenome (GOLD analysis project Ga0157363, IMG submission 111477) | Fungus gardens microbial communities from leaf cutter ant in Ribeirão Preto, State of São Paulo, Brazil - Atta sexdens ASBM1 | ecosystem: Host-associated > Fungi > Mycelium > Unclassified ... | reverse complement strand
CTATGTAAAAGCTATGTAAAAACGGTAAAACTTTGTTTAATCAAACATATCATAAAGGAGAAAATAGTTCTAATAACCAAATATACTAAACTTGAATATATCAAGCTTTTATTTTTCGAATTATGGATCCATAGTTCGGATAATTAAGAGTTTAGCTATAAGTCTGTTCTTTTCAGCCGAACTTTTTGCACGGATCATCTTCTTTTTCTTTTCACATTAGAGAGAAAAACTAAAAGGACATTAAGAAAAACCTTATGAGTTCGTATATTTAGAACTGAGCATAAATTTGTTTCTACAAATACAATGTAAATGAACAGAATTTTACTGTATATTATTTATACCATGTGATGATGCATAAATTATCATATCATCTATTTCATGTCTATATACAAGAGAATACTCTTGACTTTTTGGCTAAGAAGTCAAGGAGATTGAAATAAAATTATTATCATTATATCTCCATTTAAGATACAATGATGATGTTTTTATTTCTATCTTCATTTAATTCTTGATTAATCAGAAAAAACATTTCAATTTTAACTAAATAATAAATGAAAAAACGGAAAATAAAGAGCTTAAATTCGCAATAATTGGAGCGATTATATCAACGTATATTTTTCAGTATTACATATATAACAAATATCAAATGTTTCGGCTAATTCAAGCCATTTTTAGCAGTCTAGTATAATAAAATCTCTTGACTGCTGAGATACTAGATTGCTGAAGAGGCTTGAATTAAGTCAAAACGTTCGGTATTTGTTATATATATGTAGTACTGAAAAATATATGTTGATATAATCACTCCAATTACTGCGAATCTAGACTCTTAATTGCCCATTTATTGTTTAATTTTTATCTCAAGAACCCAACTTTAATAAAATTATATATTTATATAAAATATTTATATAATATATTTATATAATATATTTATATAAAATTATATATATTTATTTAAATTATTCTTATTTAAATTTTAATTAAAATTATCTGTTCTTACAATACATATTTACATATTGTGATATGTTAAAATTTAATTTTGGAAGAGTAACAAAATCATTGATAAATATTTTGTAATTATAATATACAACGTTTCAGGAGCATATCAACCCAGCCATGAGATTATGCTGCGTTTTTATTCGTATTACAAGCAAGCGATTGAAGGACCCTGTCAACAATCTAAACCTGCATTCTGGGAGGTAGTAAAGAAAGCAAAATGGGATGCATGGACACGTCTTGGCAATATGAGCCGTATAGAAGCCATGAATAATTATGTGGAAGAATTGAAGAAAGTAAATACAGATTTTGTAGATTAAAAGCTCACGCAAAATGAATGCATTAAACGAGAATCGTCATTATATTGCAGATTGTCGAGACGATGTCTTACACAGATAATGTGGCAACGTTTCTCGGCAGTTTGGATTCTTTTTATGAAAGCGTACCAGCTGAGGATTTGGAATTACTCGTGGGACCAGTACTGGAACGTATACGCTCCCAACCGGGATCACCATTGTCTGGTTCACCATTAGGTACATTTCTTTTTAACTTTTAGTAATACTTAAATTTTATATACAAATAACATTTTTGCAAATCATAAAAATACTCGAGATGTAAACAGATTTTTATGAAAGTAAGTTATAAAGATATTTTATAATAGTAGTAATACCGGTATTTTCGAAAAATACTATACTGATATTATATCATACTAGTGTTTTCGAAAAATTATATCGGTATTATGTCATACCAGTATTTTCGAAAAATTATACCAGTATTATGTCATACCGGACATCGTTACCGGTTTATACTAATTAGAATTTTAATTATTACATAATGTCGAAATATACTGGTATATTACTATTTTTATATCGTTTTAATCGCTAACATATATTTTGAATCGGATACCAAGAAATAAGCTAAAGTATTTTTCATTTATATAAACATTTTTATCAAAAAATTAAATTGAGAGTATTAAAGATATCATAGAGATTTATTAGGTAATTTAAAGAAGCGAATTTTTATCAGAGTTATAAATGTTATCGTATATTATAATGTGATAACAGTATGTTCCAAGTTCTTTAAGCATAGTATATATTGAAAAATATTTTCTTCTTTTGCATAAAGCTATTTTCTTATTTTATTAGTGTCGAGAGAAGCATCACCTCACAGAGTAATAAATGCTTCTCGGCACATAACGAGTAGTTTGGAAACCAGTCCGACTAGCAGCCGCACTGCGAGCCCCCTGCCACAGGACACTGATGGCGAAGAAGAGGAATTTATAGATACTGTTGAAGTATGACATTAACATTACGTCTCAGATTACTTCAATTATTCTGTTTTATGAATAATTCAATTTTATTGCAGTCAGCGCCGGAGAGAGCGCAAAAAGATGCACTTAAGTCCACTATTGCTTCTCAAAAGGTACAAATCATGGCAAAGAACGGAATTGATCATTCAAGTACAGAAAATGTTATAAAAGAGAACACTGAATTAACTAATGGATATAGCAACACTAACGGTTACGCAGAGACGATATCGGAGAACCATAGAGAAAGAAGTAGACAGAGAACGAAGAAAGATGATAATAAAGCTAATGCAGAATTCCTGAATCAAATCGCGACAACTATGCAACATCTACAGAGAGATCTAGATCGCATAACGGCCAGAGTACGAGGTTTAGAAGGGCAAGCCTTACAAGCGCTGGCGCCTTCGCCAGTACGCAACATAACTATTATTTAGCTATATTTAATTTTAACAGAAAAAATAATATTGATCTCTTTGATCTCTTTGAAATAACAAAATGAGAAATAATATTTCTTGTTATTTATTTTATCTATCACGCTGATATCAACCTTCTTTTTTTTAGGAGCACACTGTTAGACGAAAGTATCTGAAATGGTGGCCGTTGCAAGAATGCCCGCCGCGTTTGTTTGTCTTACTAATTTTATGGCCATTTGTTGCTCACTTACTGATCAATTTTATGCAGCGTTATCGCCAACGAAGACTGTGATGTCACGATTATCATTCCTATGCAGCTGAGCACACATTTCCCAATGTTTGGATTATTAATATTGCGTTATAGTATACGTGCACACAGATTTTTTTTGTTTAGTTTTATATTCTTTATAGAGACAAAGCTATCCTAATGCAATCTACGATTACATTAGTAAACGTGAATTGTGATAAAAATGACTAGATCAATCTCTGTATATTTTTGCATATGCGGCCTGTTTCGGAAGTTGCACTTTCTCTCGCCTGTAAAGTCATTGAATAATGGGTCGATTGATCACGGCGAAAGTTCGATTGAAACACTTCTGTAGACACTTATGTTAAGTAATAGATATGGTTTAATATATTGTTTTTTTTTACACATTTTTATAAAACGATACAAATATTATCCTAAAACACATATAAAAAGATATACAATTTGTGTTCTTTTTTATACATTCATGTTGTATTGTTTTATAATGAAGTGTCTATGATATTTTTATGTATACTACGTAGATGTACAATGTTTTACCGCATATTTAAAAATATGCGAAATAATGCATGAATATATGAGTTATTTTATTCCTTGTGTTTATATTTTAGAAGGAAGTTCGTGACTTCTGGAACAATCTGTATAAAAATTATAAATCTATATTAATGTTTTCTAAGGTGGATTGTATGTAATATATTTAGCTCTTTAGTCATATAGATTGTAATATATTCATACAGAGAAAGTAAATTTGTACATGCAAACGTGTACAATAGTCAGGTTGCGTTTTATGTGTAAATTATGTGGGTTTTTAAGAAAAAAAAAAAAATTTTTTTTTGAAGTGTATTACTATCGACATTGCGACAATGATAAATATTAATTATTATTAATACGGATTATAATTCTAGTTTCAAAGGAATATTTATACCGAATGAATGCGAAATTTTATGTACATATGTGCAACGTGAAAATATAAATTTTTAATTAAGCTAAAGTTTGTAGCAAAATATTTTACAATTAGATTCGTCTGCCATTGTTGATACAGTGAGAGTGTCGGTTCCCTTTTAACAACCACATTTTTTCCATGGAGGGGAGAAAGTAGAAAAGGCACAAAGTAGAAAGTGTAGCTAAAGTGCTATTCCTCTTTATGAATAGCAAGTCATGCAGACGTATACACAAGGTGAATCAGCAGAATACTTTCTTAGATCAAAGTTGCAAGAAAATAAACAATATAAAACTTGAGTAACTTTTCACAAAGAACTAATGTATTAAGCATTATGTCTTCGCTTTCTCTAATTTTTTCCTATTAACGTAAGATTAATGATATTTCTTTATAATAAAGTATATATTTCTGTATTTCTCGCATATTTTTTGCTAATGTCAAAATGAATTCAATCGTCCTGAAGTAATTTTGAAAAGTTGTGATCCGACAAGGACATATCTTTAAATTTCCCAAGTTTAAATAACTTTTAAAAGCTTTGTAATTTTATTTAAGAATTTGAAGATGTCTCCTTGTTAAATCTTAAATTTTCAAGTCTGAAATTATTTCAGAATGATATACGATCGAATTCATTTTGATATCAGCAAAAAACATATGAAGAACGCAAAAATATGTAACTTTATCGAAAGAAAAATCATGATTCAGTTTCACAATTCGCGGTTCAACTCTGACCGGTTCAACCAGTTTCAATTCTAAAATTGGAAAGAGATAAGAAATAGTTGACTCGATTAAATAAAAAGTAATCACGAATTATGAAACTGAACTTAAGCTTACATTGCGTTACTTGTATTAATATATACAGTTTTTTTATTAGAATTATATCATTTATATCAATATGCATCAGAATATAAAAAAATGTTCGAAAAAATTAGGATTTAAAGAGAAGATATTTTCAAATTCTCCTATATCCATTTCCATTAGATGTAGATTAACCTCGGTTCAATTTTTATTCTTCGTCTTTTTCTAGTTCTAAAGTTGAACCGAGATTAAAGAATTGGTGGAAATGGGCATTATTCAAATACTTGTTTCTTTACTAAAGCTATATATTCCTAGATAACATATTTGTGTTGCACAAGATATTTAAAAGACATCTTTTAGATAGTAACATGCATGTTATCTAGATTATTTACATTCTGACGCTGTCATGTCTCTCAAAGGAGTCATCTTAGATTTATAAATTTTTTCCTTCAAATTTAGAAGAGGAAGTCTGCAAGTTTTATGTTCGTTTTGAATAATTATTGATGATTCATTCACGCTATATCTGCGTCCAATGTCAAGTACCAAGAGAACCGTAAGATACTTCATGAAGATCGGAATGCAACTCGCATTCCCCGTTACAAGAACCCGCTGTGCAACTTACTGCATGGCTTGTTTACAATGTTTACATAATGGGACTCCCCTACATTTCTCTATTTTAGAACAACTATTTCCTTATCAACTGCACTTTTTTTGTCTCTATTTCTTTTCCCGTTGCACTTGACCACGTGACCGTGCACAATGGAGAAAGTGAAGGGGTGACAAAGAGGGAGAGATGCCACGTATTCTACTACTACTATAGGCCGTAGAATATAAAGGAAAGAGGGTGAATGGGGGAGAGAAGGGAGAGGACATTAGAGCGGAGAGGAAGCAGAAGATTTGTAGAATGGTAGGAGAAGATCTCAGGTGGGGAACAACCCGACAGTCCCGGCAATGGGATCCTTTTGCGTCCGAATGTGTGTGAAGTTGTGCGCACATTGTGGCCATATGTATGTACACACGGCTGTGAGGTATCTTCACCACGAAAATGTGTTCGCGACGTGCGAACATTCGTAGATTTTAGCTGATCACGCTCCGACTTATCCGCACGTCACGTGCGGTCGACACGTGCGATCGCCGTTCGCTCGCGAAGTCACGTCGAGCCAAAGTCTCCACGCGGCATGGACACCGGAATGTTGCTTCTCGTGCTCACGAGCGTCCTCATCACCAACTGCTCCGGCGCCGGCGATCTCGACCTGGGCACAATTGTCTTTGCGAACGTCGTAAGTGAATTTAAATTACGCTTTTTCACCTTTTTGTTTGGCATTAATGCTGCTGTTGTCTGATACAAGTTTAGAGCTTGTTCTTATTGTTTCCTTTTAATTTAATTTGACATGTTATATAATCAGTTTCGATTTAAGATTGTGTTTCGAGACCGACAAATAACATTAGTATACAATCCACTTTGGATAAACTAAAAATTATAAAATTTACAAAAATGTTATTAGGCATCAAGATTTATCTTGATTGAACATTAGCTCATTATGTTGAATATTTGTCGATCGATTTTTACTTAATATTGTATCTTTTTATTGTTTTATATCAAGTTTATTCTTATTATGCAATATTGTTTTCTGTCGTAGAATTCAATATTTTTATTATTTCAATATATATTAATTATAGGCCTTCCAAAAAGCGACTCAATACAACACAGATGATCTCATTCTCGTTTAACATTGACGAACAAGGATAATTGATGCACTGTGTCACACCGTGTTATATGTATCTTATTGGAAGACACTCTATATGTCTTGAGTTTTTACGTCACTTGTAAAATATGCAAAATTTTAAAGACATTTTTATTTTTACCTTAATTTTTATTTTTATTTTTATTTTTACCGCCTGGTGACTCATAAACTTATTACGAAAACATAATGGAGCTCGTTTTTATTTACAGTTGTACAGACATGGAGATAGAACTCCTATTGCGCCTTACATGAACGATCCTTATAAGAATGAATCGTTGTGGCCGGTTCCATTTGGACAATTAACAAATGTAAGATAATTATAATACATCATATAACATGATTCAATAATAAAAATTAAAAATAAGTGTTTTAGAAAGGTTGTAAACCAAAAAACAATGTAAATGTGTAAATAAAAGAAACAAATATAATTATCATGATCTAAAGCAAATAATAAATAACAGACTCGTTTCGACTTAAATTAAACGGATCAACTAATAAGATAATACAAAAAAACAAATAACCATCTGTAAAATCGCATCCTTTCATTATGAATCCTGCAACAATATAGCATATATGTTAGATGTTAAAATAATAAAAGTTCTTATTGATGTCGAAATAAGATAATTAACAAATGTAAACATAAATAATTATATGCATGGAGAATATGTTTTTAATTCAACATAATAGATATTGTTCCTGGTCTTATTGTTATCTTATCTTATCATACATAAATATATCTAAATCATTTGAAATGCAATACTGTGGACTTTGTCAAGTGGCCAGTCTGGCATTTTATATAAAGAAAGCGAAGAAAAGATTATACAATGAATCAAGTTTTAAATAGATTTAGGCATATAGCAGACATGAGAAAAAAATTTCACTAATATAAAAATATTAGGATATATTAAACTATTTTATTAATTTTAAGAATTACTTTTCTTACTGTATATTGATTTCTAAAAGCTTGCGCATTAACTTTATTAATATTTAACTTGGAAAATGTAGATTGGGAAATACCAACATCTACTTCTCGGACGCTGGCTAAGGAAACGATATTCTGGTTTTTTAAGCGATATTTACACGCCATATGACATTTACATTCAAAGTACGGATGTAGATCGTACCCTGATGTCAGCCGAGGTGAATCTCGCAGGTCTTTATCCGCCGGTGAAGAATGAAATATGGGACAACAACATCTACTGGATACCGATCCCTGTGCATACTATACCGGCACAGGAAGACTATGTGCTGAAGGCGAGCAAGTATTGCCCGCGATACAAATACGAGCTGGAAAAGCTCTTAACATCGCCGGAAATGGAAAATATCAAAAAAGCAAACGCAAAGCTTTTTGTTTACTTAACTGAGCACAGTGGGGAAAACATAAATTCAATTAGAGCAGTTGAACATCTATATGATAATTTATATATTGAGGTACATTGAGATGTTCTACGTTATCAATTATGTATACTATTATCATAACTTGTTCATTTACTCATTTGCTCATTTACATGTAATGATAAAATTAGCTTTGATTTATTTACAGACATTGTACAACAAAACTCTACCGCAGTGGACAAAATCGGTGTTTCCAGAGGAGTTGAAACCTCTCGCTATACTTAGTTTCATGATTGAGGCTTATAATAAGATACTTCAAAGATTAAAAGCAGGTATAATCAGTGTATTTATCATTTATTAATAATGTATATATATTTGTATTTACATATTTTATTATGTTAACATTTTTTATGTGGAATATTTTTGATATTTTAAAACATTAATATTTTTTACGCTTTCAAAGATATTTGTTAAATCTTCTTCTTATATAGTCATTTATATTATAAATATTTATATTATAGTATAGATTTATAGTAGACATTTAATTTTAAAAACGTTAGGTCCACTACTTGGAGAAATGATAGATCACATGGTCAAGAAAGCACAACATATCTTACAACCTGATAGAAAGATATGGATATACAGTGCTCATGATGAGACCATAGGAAATTTACTTATGACTTTGAACGTATTTGACCCTCATCCTCCACCTTACGCTGCTGTGGTTCTTATCGAATTAAGGAGGAACTTAAAAAATCAGTATTTTGTGACAGTAAGAATTTTATTTAATTCATATGCGAAATATTTCATTAAATTTTTTTAATATTTATCTTTTCTTTATCATTAGGTTTCTTATAAAAATACGACGGAGGAACCAATTCTTATGACATTACCGGGCTGCGATACGTTGTGCCCTTTAAATGAATTTATTAATTTGACGAAGGACGTTGTACCTGAGGATTGGGAAAGAGAATGTCAAATAAGTCGAAATGAGATAAGTTCTAGCGATGTCATCGGTAATTACTGGATTTAACATATTGCATTAAATATTTATACAATTTTTTTGACATTGTGCAGTATTTACATGTATATGCAACGTTATTTAATAATTTTGCATGTAATTGTTTAGATTACTTATCTCAAGTTTTAATTAGCATTTTTTATATGTTTCAGCAATTCTGACATCGTCCATATTAATGCTAGTTTTATTGGTCCTAATAATAATCGGCTTTATATATTGGCGACATAAAAAAGAACATAGACAGTATTACTTTCGCTTAGCATATAATGGTTATAATGATGCCATATAATGGGTATTTGAAAAATAATTCATATGGTGAAAATTGATATATTAAAGAATACAGGTTAATCATTTTTTTTTTATTAATGCCATAATAAAATTAAGTGTATTTTTTTATAATTTTTAAATTTTGAACACACTTCTATATATATATATATATATATATATTTGCTTAAATTGTAAATAATTTTTATCTATTTTAAAGGAGCTCTTTTATAATAAATGACATGATTTGTTGATTAATCCTCTTTCACTTATCGTGAGGATACTTTTACTGTTTTAAATAGGAACTGTATTTCCTTGTTTTATATATATATATATATATATACATATTATTTCATATGTATAATTTATTTTATATATATATATACAATCACATCATCAATATTATGATATACTATTATTATTCTATATTAGGCATAATATTTCAAATTAGATCATTTTCAAGAAAAGATTTTGAAAAGATATATTTTTATCTATGTAGAAATCACAGCATTCCTTCGGAAATTTTGGTTTGCTCATTCTTAGATAATAAACTTATTTGAAATTGAGCAAGATCAAAGACCATCGTGATAATAACAATTTATATTTAATATACGTCACTATTTTAAGAAACAATAAATTCAAATAGACAAATCAATACCGACAAATTTTATAAAATTATTTTATTTTATGACACAAACTACCAAAAGACACAAGTAATCAGGTACTTTTATAAAACATACGTATATATATATATTGCTATTTATAATAACGCCTTAAATTATCAAACTTGAAAATGCATATATATATATATATCTTGTATAATAAATGTTCAATGTAATTAATTCGGCAAATTTTGCAACAAACATTTTTATGAAAAACAAAAACTTTTACTTCATAGAATAGCTACATAATTAAACTACTGTTACAATTGTTTGTTATATGTGATATTGCAGTGATATTGCAGATTGTCTAGTCATGATGTATCGAAGTTGAACTTTTTGTGAGCTTCATACAATATGACATAATAATTTTTAAAAGAGAAATACATAGCTAAGCAGAGCACTGCCCGTAAACAAATTTTATTTACAGAAATTCAGTCATCTTATTGTCAGTGATCGTACAGATAATTGTACAATAATTGTTCAAATTATGACGTAGTATGTTTGTATAGATGTATCTTTTTCTGATCTTTATATATGTATAATGTTAATTGAAATTTTGCGATTATACAATTACGGGCTACAAGTTAAAATATGCGAAACGTGTTCCTGTTTTAAAATTGACCACTTTACAATTTAGTGTGCGTCGACTTATTTAGTACTTATAAATAAGGGAAAATACGTAATGTGCATATTTCATTAAGAATTTTTCTGAATATTTTTGTGATATTTTAAACAATAGTGTGATATGTAACCGGCGGAAAAACTTTTATCACATTTGCTGCTATTGAAAAAAATTGCAGACATTATTTTATATGCAGATTAATAAAAATTAATTCATTCGAAATAATATTTACATTCTTTCGTATATCATCTACAATTAGATAATTATGCATGAAAAAGTTAATACAAAATATACTTCGATACAACACAATTTTTATATATGTATATATACATATACATATATATAAATATATAATTTACAAAACAAATGTAAATACATATTACAAATATGTCAACATTTTTTGAAAGATATATTATCGAAATATATATATATATATATATACATATAAATATATAATAAATAAATATATATATATATATATATATATATATATATATATTTTGTTTAAGAGAGATTTATTATTTTTCGCGCATAGGAGGTAGTATAAAGCGGACAAAGTGGAAATGTATCCTGTATTGTATTATACGTAAAAGGACACGTTCAAGGCTACAAAATTGAGCAGGAAGTAATCTCGAAACGTGTGCACTTTGCTCATTGCCGCCTGTATGTGTGAAAGCTGCAAATTTCTCGTTGAACAAAGTATAATTGTCTTTTATCAATATTACGATAAATACGAATTAATTTTAATTATCCTATCATATAATGAAAAAATTACATTTAAAATTTATGTTAACGAATTTAACGACGGAATAAGTATGATGCATCAGGCATTAAATATTACCTTTTATTTTATTGTGCAATTGAAAATAGACTCTTGTTTTTATCCTCTTCGTAATACATACTGTTTACCACATATTCTATGCTGATGTACTTTTCAAGACATTACCATTCTGATATAGATGAAAAACTGCCACTTTCTTGAATAGTAAATGCTGGATTTGTTCTGTAATATATTTAATATTTAAGATATTTCAAGATGTTGCTCGCATTTTGAAATAGATCTAATAATAAATCGAATCGAGGCAACAGCTGAATTTCGATGTAGCATTCTTACCTTTGTTATGACAAGTCAGTCTTGAATGAATTCATTTTCAAACTTTTGTTTGTTAGAAATATGCATGCAATGAAAATAGTTTTGGTTAATTGTGTTTGTCATACATAAATTTATTTTTAGAAACAAGTAACAAATAAAGAAACAAAAAGGATTGACAGTAATAGAAGGATAGGATCAACATTATGTAATATATCATTTTAACAACAGCGAAGCAAACTTTATGGTAAAAGCACCATTATTTATTATAAAAATATATCTTTCAGTAATCGTACACGTACCATAGGGTTTTATGCTGACATCACGAGAGAGATGATATAAGCACTTTTCCAATGCAACATTGTTTGCATGTGTTTGTGTAATACATAATAATAGGTCGCATATTCTTTCACACATTCAATTGCATTATTCCAACTAAGCGTTTAACGAGGTTTCCGACGTATTGTGAAAACTATGAATGAATAGAACTCTGTCTGTATCATGAGCATGTACAAAAATAGTTTATATATTTTTTGTAATGTACAGTTCTCTCTGCTTAAAGATCATTTATACAGATTTGACAATACTAAATAATAATCATAGAATAAATTAACGAATTCATTAAAAGATAAATAAACATATATTCAAGAGAGTGTTTACGAGTATATATATAGTGTAACACAAAAATAAAAATATTAATATTGTATGCTTAAAATTTTAAAGCACATGCATTGATTAGAATTAATTTTTTAACAAAAATAGTTAATAAATATAATTAATTAGAATAATAATCCATATATAATTTCTAATAGAAGTCTCGGAAAAATAATACAATAAAAATACCTTATAGTAGAAGCACTTGACACATCAAGTCAAGTTTATTTGTCTAATTAGACGCATGTGAATATTCAAACGCGTTCTATTATTAGTAAATAACAGGAAGCCAATTATCTTTTTACAGATGAGATGCAGAAAGTATAATGAGTTACGAGTCGATTTACTCTTTAGCAATCATTTATCTTAATTCAGCACAAAAAACTACATCGTGAAGCAAATTTCTCAATCATTTCTCCGTTTTCATCATATTTTTTTTTCCAATCGTAAATCTCGGAAAAACATACGATTATCTGCTATAACAATGACACGATGCAAAAATTATACTTTTATCTTCTTATTTTTAGTTTTTCTGTTATTACACTAAAATTACATCTTAAAATTATTATTACAAAATTCTAATCACTAATGATTCAATATATTCAAATTTATTTTCTGGAAAATATTGTTTTTCAAGATGTGTCGTTGTTATAAGAAATGAACGTAAGTATATTCAAGCAGTCTATAAATGCATTAATTTAGCTTTTAAACTTTAAACATTTCTGTTTTAACTAAAAGCGAGTTGAGAGATATATTGCATGTATCTGTTATAATTGCGCTTAATATACGATCGCATTTTCGTAACAACAAATTTAACGCGGACACCACAATACATAAATGCATTTTATTCACAATTTGCAGAATACATTTCAAGCTTCATAAAAAAATTTTTATTATACAATTCATATGAAAGCACATAATACAAAAGGAGGCATGTACAAAACCACAAACCACCAAATAGTTTTACATATAAGATTAATCTTGATTGTATCAAATATTTTATATATATAATAATCCATGCAAAAGTAATCTAACTTTACTAAAAAAAATCTAGCTTTTTTATGTTAAATGTTAAAACATTTTGCCACAAAGATAGATACGTGATTAATGCTTGGCGAAATTATGTATTTACTGGATTTAGTCACAACTGTAATAAATGGTTGTAGCCAAAATTCTTACCTGGCATAAACTGTAGGATTTGATATTCCAAGTGTCGGACTTACGGGCGTACCGATATATTTTGTAACCAACTAAAATGAAAAAATAATAAATTAAATAATGGCTTAACGATTGTGTTTTATAAAAAATGAAACGTATTATATTATTACCAATATAATTATCAAAATAAATATAGTTATCAAATTATTGAGAAAAATTATAGCTAAGATATAATTTAGAGTTCAAACAAATAGCATTCATACGCAATAAAAACAAGCAAAAATATACATACCCAGTTATTACCAAGGGAAGTAGCACCCATGCTCACAGCCATGTGGATGGCTAAGTAAGCGCAGAAAATAAGATACAAAATCGCATATATACACATAACTAAATATATAGCCCAATGATGAGGCAGGTCTTCTTGAACAGTTTGTATCACGAAATATATATTTATTGTTATTACTAGAATCGACAAAGCAGTCGCCACGATTTTATTCACTCTGCAATACAGATAATACGATGCGAACGTAAAAAAGAAAGATAACTTTCAACATGTTAAAAGTATTGAAAATTAAAAGATAAAACTACGTACATTCCGTTTCGGAATTCACCCATAATTTGAGCACTGCTTGTAAAAGCAATTGTTGGTAAGGTGGCAAAAGGTAACTGCAGACTCATTATAGCGTTTAAAATGTCGTTCATGCCGCTCAAATTGTTCATGTCAGCCAAAAATGCTACCAAGAATGTAGGAACTATAGCGATTGTTCGAGTGAACAGGACTCGCTTCCATCGTGCCCACTGCAGATTCAAGAATCCTTCCATCGCGAATTGACCAGCATAAGTGCCTGTCATAGTGGACGATTGACCGGCGGCCAAAATACCAACAGCCCATATGTACATTGCAGCTGCGCCGAAGGAGCAACCGAGAAAGATTCCCCCCTTGTAAAGATCAGCTTCAAACGTCTCATTGTTTTGCTGTAGTTTAAAGGAAAGAATATTTAAAACAGTTTGGTTAAAAAATTGCCTAAGAAACAATAGTTTATGCGGTGAAAAGAGTAAATGTAAAAGACATAAAAACGCTTACCTGAAAAGTCTTTGTACCGAGAGTATAATTCTTCGCTTCGCAAACTTTATACTGTAAAATAAAACAGAAATTAATTCAATTATTTTCTCACTCGAAATCAATTAGTTTCAATAAGTACTTACAACATCGTTATTCGTTTTGTTATAGAGACCATCAGCAAATACAGCTACGACAAACACGTTGATTAGAAATGAAACAAATAGTGCAATGCAGGCTTCAATAAAGTAATACATGTTGGCATCTTTGATTTTTGCAGGCTGTCGTCGATCAATGTCTCTAGACTAAAAAAATTAATAATGTATACATTTACAATTATGTATACATTTATATGCAAAGTGTTTTAGGACTTTTGAAATAAATTCAGGGGATGGTAGATCTCTCAAAAAAAAAAAGTTAAAAAACCTATGTCCTCTGATATATTTTTAAAGAGCTAGGCATCCAGTCGCGCGTGACAACTAACAATACACGTCCTTTGATTTTCTTTTTGCAAAAAGACAACCAAAAAAACAAAAATGCTGCTGCGTGATTAAGTGAGTATCTCAGAATCGCATGAACAAGGACACGTTCCTTAGAAATGTATCAGGAAGGACATAAATTCCAAAAGTTGATCCTTTTAATAAAATCTATCATTCTCTAAAATTTATCTTAGAAATCCTAAAACACCCTATATATTGAGAAATCAGTCGCGCATATTATGTTTATTTTTCTTACTTTAACTAAAGCACTGTGAAGATACAAATTATGCGGCATAATGACTGCGCCGACAATTCCTACAGCTTGGAGTAATACCTTGTTATCGTAATTCATTCCATTGTACCATGGAACAAACATACCTCTTATAACGTCTATTTGAGAAGGCGCGGCAACTATGTACTGCAACATTGAAAGCCTTTGTTGAAATTCACATAAACGATACGGTCGAGATATTTCGAAATACATCTACCTCGTAACCAAAGGTAATTGCCATGATCGAGATGAGAAAACCGAAGAAAAATTCCAATTTCCTCAATCCGTATTTATCCAAGAATAAAAATGTGAATGTGTCAATTACTGTGATAAGAACACCACCCCATATAGGAATCCTGAAATGCAACTTTCCTTATCACAAATCTTTTGTATATTTATGTGAGTTATTTGATTAATTCACAGTATAAATTAATTCACAGTAAAAGAAAAAAAAGAAATAAAGATAATCAAAGAAAGATAATATAATACATGAAAAGAATAAAATATCGTTTAATAATATTTGCAACCTAAGTAAATGTAGTAATCCGTAAATGTACATACGTATATCACGCGGATTATAATTTGTTCTTCTATAATATGTAAAATATTTTTATAACATTTTTTATTCCCCATATATTTTGTATTTAGCTAGAATGGTGTTCAGGTAATGGTTTTCAAGTAGAGATTCAATGTCTCCACTGAAGAAGTTAATAAGTTAATTAACGAACTACAATTTTAAATATTTCAGATATTCCGAAGAATGTTTTTGCGTTAGCTTACGTGTATAAATATTTAGCAATCGTATCAGGCACTTACGCTGTATTAGATAAGAGGTAAAGAGCAATAGCCGTTCCTATTACTTCTTGCATATCACTACCAATAATTGCTATTTCAATCATTAACCATAAAATAAGTCTAGGTACTTTTTTGTATTGTCTGAAACACATCTCTGCCAGATGTAGACCGGTTACTACGCCGAGACGCGCGCTGAGTCTTTGCATAACGAGACCTAGGATAGTAGCGCTTAGTAGTACCCATAATAACTGAAAGCGAAGATATCAACAAGAAATATCATTATCAAAAAAAAGATAATCAAAAATTAGCATGATAAAAAAAAAATAACTGATTGCAGCAACATTTGTTTTCATTCCGACAAGTACCTTGTATCTTGCTACCACTCCAGATTGTAGATCCGATTCTATGTTGCCAGGATCCAAATAAGCTATGGACATTAAGAAGCCAGGTCCCGTGAAAGCCCATAGTTTTCTAAAGCTAAACCCCGTCTAAACAAGAATTATAGACCGTTGAGAGATTAATTTTGAAGGCACTAGTGCATATTGATGCGTATTAAAGTTGTACATTAATTTGATCTGATAAAAGTGAAGTACAAATACTTTGAATTATAAAATACAATAGTTTACCAAACAGTATAATAAAGTGTAAACGTGAGACTATAAATATACAAGACACAGTGAAATGATAAGATAACATAAGATAAAAAGAGTATAGGACAATAAAAATATCTAATGTATAATTAAAGTAAAATCTGATGTACAATTGAAAAACAGAGAATAACAGATTTCAAAACCTATCAAAAACAGTGTGTTCTAACATTGTTTCTGATAAATTTATTTTTTTAATTCCCTATTTCTATATTGTTCTCTCTACTGTTATCTCTACTGTTTAAATGTCTCATTACAAGTATGAATATGATGCAGTAAGAATGTGTCTAGTCAATCATTTAGAAAGTTAAATATTATCCATCTTACCTTTACTTATACGATTTTTGGCGATTGGACGCATTAGTGAGAATCTCTCGTGATTTATTTCATTTTTATATTTATATTAAACACTTTTATGTTAATTTTTGTACAATTGTTTTAATGTATACTGAATGCGTCTAACGAATTTGTAACTAAAAGTTATGAAGGTAAAAGCAACGATAATATTAAATTTCTAAGTGACTAGGATAATAACACACTAAAAAATAAAATGTTAAAAATAAAATGTTTTTAAATTATAATTTAAAGACATATAGTAGACTTTCTGAGACATGTAAAAATGTTATTAAATAAAATTAAAAATGTTTATTAAATAAAATTATGTTAAAATTAATATAAAAAGAAAATGTTAATCATTTTTATATCTTAGAAAGATTACTATCTTTAAGTTAGAATTAATATTTTATTTTTAACAGTGTAAATTTCTAAGTGCTTGACCAACACATTCTTACTGTCTCGTAATTGTTTCATTATCATCTTATTTTCTTATCTTGTATATTTATACTTTCTCACCTTTTTACTGCTTCAACAACACACAGGATACAAAGACTAACTTACATGTCCTGTTTCTGGCACTTGCACCCTCTCATCGGCGAAGTAGGTTTGATCATGGCTGGGAGATAGGGAAGTATTCTCATTAGGCTTTCCAGCCTCCGACTCGTGCATACGCTGATGCGGCACTGTCGTGACATCGTCACTAGATTTCACGTCGTAACTATTGTGCATAGTGTATTAATACAACACTCTAAAAAAAAAAGGACACTTATGGAATATGAACTTTCCATCCACAGCATGCAAAGTTAGATGGCTGAGTGAACGAAATTAATCGAAAGTAGACTATGATCCTGATAAAACATGTAGATCTGAAAGAAGAAAAAGGAGAAAATGTTAGATAATCATCGGCGACGTACGGAACTTTAACGGACCAACGGCGAGCTGTTTTTCGTTATAACGAACAAAGAAAGAACAGGTGAAACTGGTGAATCTCTAGTGGATCTTTGGATCATGAATCACCGCTGAATATCGATGATCTGCCTGGGACAAAATAAAGTATTTTTTCGGAATATTTCGATTTACTTTGAAAAAATGGAACACGCGAGTCATCAAGATTGCGAGCAGCCAAAGATCACGTCCGGAACAATGTCATCGATCAAACGCGAATTGCGAAAAATCGCCAATAGTCAATCACTCATAACAACTCGCAGTCACTCACTACCCGAGTATCCAGCTCACAGATGTTGACTGCAGCAGTGGAACAGTACAACGAATCGGTCGAACGCTACGAACTTGGCCGCATAATGTAGCAGGTTGGAAATCTTGGAGCGGGGGACGCTGCCAGGGACGTAATGAAGCAAAATCTCGGAGTGTTCCAAGGATTTGACAAAAATTTGTCATTTATTGACAAATCTATTTTTTTATAATTGAATTTTTTTAATAATATGCACTCCTTATACTTAAAGAGAAATAAGTATACGTTTGATATCTGGCAAAGAAAAATTTTAGTGCAGTTCAGTGCAGCAATAAAAAAGCTTGACAATCGCCGATTAAATTAAATTGGAGTGAAATCAAAAGAGTGAATTTAAAGAGTAATTTCAACAGATTTAAACAATAGTAATCTTATCAAGAAATAGATATAATATCTGGATAAATTAATTTTTGTAAATATATGGGGAAAAAGATGAAATCGAGTTTTAAGATAGACTTTCCTATAAGGAATTATATATAATTACAAATTTTTTATAGCAATACAATTCTATTTCAGTAGTCAACTGCGTTAGTTAGATTTTCGAAATTATCTTATTTTAATAAGGTAACATATTAAGTTAATTATAAAAATAAAAAATTAAAAAGTCATAATTTTTAACTTATATTATTTAATTTTTAATAAGTTAACGTTTAATTCTAATTACAGTAATGTTGTAAAGTACGTATTGATTTTAATTTTATATTAACTTTTTCAAAGTTATTATTTTTTATCTTAAATGTCATTCATTTTTTTTTAAATTAAAAAATTAGAGAAAGTCCATAATCGCAATGAGCTCGATGCTTTCTGATGCTTATATATTTTTCTCGAGTTATTAAAAAAAACGACGACAGTATTTTTAATTAAGAGCACTGTTACATTAGATTAAAATTTTATTTATTATAAATAACATACAATAGTACTACAGATATATTCTTTTATAATAATCTAGAGTACTGATAGCATTTTTTCAAGAGTAAAAACGTGAAAAATGAAATTTCTCTATTAACTTCAATGATAAAAATGTTCACTTTTAATATTTCCTCTTTTAAAAAAATTTACACGAGGGGTTAATCCTTTATATTGAATTTCTTGCACAGTTTATCGTTTCTTTTTTTCTCTTCAACGTTAAAAGAAAAACAAGAAAGATAAATCCTACAAGAATTAATTCAGTTGAAAAAAAACAAAAGACCTTCTTATTCTTAAAAATTTTGAGAATATCGTTACAATATTTTTAAAATACATTTTTAATATTTATTCAATATGAAAAATGTTAAAAAAATATTGATTTAATATTAAAAATATTAAATAAATATTAAAAATATAATTTAATATTGTCTACTGCAGATTTAACAAACATTTTTTCTAATGGCTCTAATTGCGCTCCGTATACATTTTAGAAAAGTCTTTGTCTACGACAAGAAGAGTTCAAGCCCAAGTTCTCCGAATCATGTCAGTGGGTGATATCAGTCATTATAAAAGAGTCATTATAAAAGACAAATATTCTGTAAACGTCGAGAAGTCTGCGTGCCTTGATTCACGAAAAAAGACACAATCCTGGGAGATCCCCGGGTTTATCGTCGCCGATGTCATATCATATTGCGCAGAATATGCGCGACGTCCTTCATCCTCTTATGTCCCTCTCCCGTCTTCTTCACTACAAAACATCTTCCGCGTGCATATCATAATTTACACACATTATTATTCTGGAATATCGCAAATTCCATGATATTTGACGCAAATGCAGTCAACGATTGAATGTAATAATGTGATATATAACACATAATATCAAACGGATACTTAATAAAACAGTTGCAAAAGAAATTAGATTAATACGGCGAGTATACTGACATGATTTTTAGAATTATGAGATTTATAAAAACGAAATTAATTCCATCTTATGATATATTAATATCGATAACTAAAGATAAGAAGGAATATACATATATATGAAGTGTTTTCATTATATACTCATCAATGCTGAATTTTTTTAAAAAGAAATTTAATACAAGTATAATATTAAATTAAACATTTTAAACTAAACTTCATGCAATCTCTTATAAAAATTATCTATAATAGAAAATCAAAAAAGGATTTGTATACATATATATATATATATATATATATATATATATATATATATATATATATATATTTT
>Ga0157363_1001361_pt1 | contig 20265 bp, 18 predicted proteins | sample AttsexASBM1_FD_111477 | JGI IMG/M metagenome (GOLD analysis project Ga0157363, IMG submission 111477) | Fungus gardens microbial communities from leaf cutter ant in Ribeirão Preto, State of São Paulo, Brazil - Atta sexdens ASBM1 | ecosystem: Host-associated > Fungi > Mycelium > Unclassified ... | reverse complement strand
TTGATTTTAAAAGAAATAATTTCAGAATTTTGTGGGACATGCGGGCTCAATCGCGGCACAGAGGCCCCCACAGGTCTCGGCAACCTGTCAGTTCAGTGTCGGCTGCGCAAGCAGCTTGTGGGAGCGGGCTTGCCCGCGATGCAGGCGGCGCCTGATAGGGCCCTATCGCTGGCAAGCCAGCTCCCACCCAGACCGCGATAGCCTGCAACCCCGCGGTGGGACTACGGGTGTGAGCGACCCCTGCCGGGGCGCCGGACCGGCCGCGATGGGCCGCAAGGCGGCCTTAAAATCGATCAGCAATGAAGCTTCGGATCCTGCCAGCTATCGCCATGTTCTCTGCGCGACTGCGCGGCGCCAAGGCGGCGGGCGGACTCCCACAGGTGACCGCGAGAGCCTGCAACCCCGCGGAGGGGCTACGGGTGGAGCGACCCCAGCCGGGGCGCCGGACCGGCCGCGATGGGCCGCAAAGCGGCCCTAGGTTCTCTACGCGACAGGACGACGGAGAGGGCAGCGATCGCTACTCCCCGCAGCCCCCTCACCCTACCCTCACTTCTCCCCGCGCGACCGGTCGATCGCGAACCCGGCCCAATCCTGGCTCACCGGCATCAGTTCCAGGCTGTTGATGTTGACGTGGGCAGGCTGGCTCAGCACCCAGAAGATGGTCTCGGCGATGTCCTGGGGCTGGATCGGCTCTGCGCCAGCGTAGGTGGCATCGTAGCGCGCCTGGTCACCGCCGAAGCGCACCAGCGAGAACTCGCTTTCGCACAAGCCCGGCTCGAGGTTGGTGACGCGCACCCCCGTTCCGCGCAGGTCGCAGCGCAGGCTCAGGGAAAACTGGCCGACGAAGGCCTTGGTGCCGCCGTACACGTTGCTGCCCGGATAAGGATAGTTGCCGGCGACCGAGCCGACGTTGAGGATGCTGGCGCCGCGCCCGTGGGCGATCAGGCGAGGCAGCAACAGGCGGGTGGTATAGATCAGGCCCTTGATGTTGGTGTCGACCATGGTCTCCCACTCGTCCAGGCTGCACGCCTGGGCAGGTTCGACCCCCAAGGCCAGGCCGGCGTTGTTGACCAGGGCGCGCAGGGTCGCGAACGCCGGCGGCAGGTTGGCGATCGCCTCTTCCATCGCCTGGCGGTCGCGGACATCGACGACCAGCCCGTGTACCTGGGTCTTGGCCGACAGTTCGGCGCACAACGCGTCCAGTCGCTCCTTGCGTCGTCCCGTCAGGACCAGCGACCAGCCGGCCTCGGCGAATCGCCGGGCAGTGGCTTCGCCGAAACCAGAGGTGGCACCGGTAATGAATACGGTGGACGTCATGCTGTTCTCCTTGATCGATAGGGCGTAGGGACAAGGATCGAAGCATGCCTGCGCCACGGTGATCTCGGCAAGGTACGCATGCCTGATCAAAAAATGATCAAATATCTGCAAGCCACAGCGCATAAGGCCGGCAGCGTATTATACGCACCTTATCCACAGGCCTTTCCCCACAGGCTGGGGGCAAAACCGCTGCTTGTGATCAACCCTATGTCATGCGGTGGAAAACTCGAAGAATCTGAGAATTCAGCGGCGCTAGACAGCTGGCCACACCGGTTTTCCCGCCTTTTCCACAGACTTATGCACAGATTGTCCACGCCATGACATTCATCCTGTTCATCCCTGCTGCGCGGGCATGCCCTCCACTCGCAGTTTTTGATCAAAATGTGAACAATCCTCTGCAGCCCTTGCCAGACAAGGCTTACAGAGGATTACGCCCATCTTATCCACAGCCGGTTCCACACGAACCGTGCACAACGCACCCCAGCAAGTCACGCCTGCACAAAGCCCTGGGGCGCCTGTCAACGCTACTCAGGTGCGACACGTTGTCCACACAATGGCAGCCTCGTCCCGCGCACTTGACGAGGTGCCTTTCCCCCAACGCGGTCAATGCCCGCCCAGATAAGCGTTGCGCACCTCATCGTTGGCCAGTAGCTCCTGCCCCGTGCCAGTCATGCGGATCTGCCCGTTGACCATCACATAGGCACGGTCCGAAAGCTTGAGCGCGTGGTTGGCGTTCTGCTCCACCAAAAAGATGGTCATGCCTTCCTGGGCCAGCTCACGCAGCGTCGCGAATATCTGCTTGACCACGATCGGCGCCAACCCCAGCGACGGTTCGTCGAGCAGCAACAGGCGCGGCCGGCTCATCAGCGCGCGAGCGATGGCGAGCATCTGCTGTTCACCACCGGACATCGTCATCGCCCGTTGGGTACGTCGCTCCTTGAGCCGTGGAAACAGCGCGTACATGCGTTGCATGTCCGCGTCCGCGTGCTTGTCGCCGATGGGGATGGTGCCCATCATCAGGTTCTCTTCGACCGTCATGTCCGGAAACACTCGCCGCCCTTCCGGGGATTGGGCGATCCCGTTGGAGGCGATGTAGTGCGGTGTCTTGCGCGTGATGTCGGTGCCCTCGTAGAGGATCTGCCCCGAGGCGGCGCGTGGCTGGCCGAAGATCGACATGAGCAGCGTCGACTTGCCTGCGCCGTTGGCGCCGATCAGGCTGACGGTCTCGCCCTTGTCGATGTGCATCGACACCTTGCGCAGGGCCTGGATCGGCCCGTAGAACACGTCCAGGTCGCGCAGTTCGAGAATCGCTCCGCTCATGCCAGTTCCTCTTCGTCGGCGCCCAGGTAGGCGGCAATCACCGTGGGGTTGTTGCGAATGTCCTGGGGCGCGCCCTCGGCGATGACGTTGCCGTGGTCGAGCACCACGATGTGGTCGGAAATGCTCATGACCATGCCCATGTCATGCTCGATCAACACCACGGTGATGTCGTGCTCGTCGCGCAGCACCCGGATCATCCGACTGAGGGCTTCGGTTTCCTGGGGGTTGAGGCCGGCGGCGGGCTCGTCCAGGCAGATGATCCCGGGCCGCGTGCACATGGCCCGGGCAATCTCCAGCCGGCGTTGCTGGCCGTAGGACAGCTCGCCGGCCAGACGGTTGGCGCAGTCGACCAGGTCGACCACCTCCAGCCAGTAGAAGGCATGGTCGAGCGCCTCGCTCTCGGACTGCCGATAGCCCGGGGTATTGAGCACGCCGGCCAGCAGATTGCGGTTGACCCACATGTGCTGGGCGACCAGCAGGTTCTCCACCACCGACATTTCCCGGAACAGGCGGATGTTCTGGAAAGTGCGCGCCAGGCCGGCGCGGTTGACCAGGTGGGTGCCGCCGAACATCTTGTAGTACACCCGGTTGGCGAAACGTGACGGCGAGAAGAAGTCCGTCGCCTCGAAACGCTCGCCCAGCAGCTGGATGATGTCGGTGCGCGCGCCGCGCAGGTTCAGCTCGATCCGCCCGCCACTGGCCTTGTAGAAGCCCGTCAGGCAGTTGAACACGGTGGTCTTGCCTGCCCCGTTGGGGCCGATCAGGGCAAAGATCTGGTTGCGCTTGACCTTCAGGCTGACGTCGCTGAGCGCCTTGATACCGCCGAACTGCATCATCAGGTGGTCGACCGACAACACGACTTCATCGCTCATGGCGCCACTCCTTTACGCGGAACCACGCCGGCGCGGCTGATACGGATCAACCCGCGTGGACGCCAGATCATCATCAACACCATCAGCACGCCGAACAGCAGCACCCGGTATTCCGAGAAGCTGCGCAGCAGCTCGGGCGCCACGGTCAGCACGAAGGCAGCGATCACCACGCCGACGGTCGAGCCCATGCCGCCCAGCACCACGATGGCCAGGATCAGCGCCGACTCGAAGAAGGTGAAGGACGACGGGTTGACGAACCCCTGGTAGGTGGCGAAGAACACCCCGGCCAAGCCGGCCGTGGAAGCGCCCAGGGTGAACGCCGAGAGCTTCACCAGCACATGGTTGAGCCCCATCGAGCGGCAGGCGATCTCGTCCTCGCGCAGCGCTTCCCAGGCTCGGCCAATGGGCATGCGCGTCAGCCGGTGCTTGATGTAGAGCACCGCCAGCACGACGATGAACAGCACGGCATAGATGAACAGGAATTTCAGGTTGGGGTTGTAGTCGATGCCGAAAAACTCGTGGAACGGCACGCCGCCGTCCTTGGCCCGTCGCCCGAACTCCAGGCCGAAGAAGGTCGGCGACGGTGCCGGCATGCCGTTCGGGCCGCCGGTGAACGACAGCCAGTTGTTCAGCACCAGGCGGATGATTTCGCCGAACCCGAGCGTGACGATGGCCAGGTAGTCGCCGTGCATGCGCAACACCGGGAACCCCAGCACGCAACCGGCCAAGGCCGCCGCGATGGCCGCCAGTGGCAGCACGCTCCAGAAGCCCAGCCCCAGGTACTGGTAGCCCAGCGCCAGGCCATAGGCGCCGATGGCGTAGAAGGCGACATAGCCCAGGTCGAGCAGACCGGCCAGACCCACCACGATGTTCAGGCCCAGGCCCAGCAGCACGTAGATCAGCCCGAGGATGACCACGGTCAGCAGGTACTTGTTGGCGAAGATCGGGAAGACGATGGCGATCACGATCAGCGCCGGAATGATCCAGCGCAGCCGCGACTTGTAGTCCGGCGCCAGCACGTGCACGCCCGAGCCGCCGCGCTCGAACCCGTGCAGCACACGCTGCCCGGCGGCGGTCTGGAAGTACAGGCTGAGCACGAAGCGCCCGAGCATCACCGCGCCGACCAGACAGGCGACCCGTGCCGGATGGGCATTGAAGCTGTAGCCATCGAGCACCACGCCGACCACCGGGCCGAACACGATCAGTGCCAGCAGGCCGGCCACCACGGTTTCCAGCAGGCTGCGCTTGAGGCTGAAGGCCGGTGCAGCGGGGGCGGAAGCGACAGAAGGAGTAGAAGAAGTCATGTTCATACCTTGGCCACCAGGGGACGACCCAACAGGCCCTGCGGCCGGAAGATGAGGATCAGCACCAGCAACGAGAAGCTGAACACGTCCTTGTAGTCGGAGTTGATCAGCCCCGAGAACAACGATTCGGAGATCCCCAGGATGATCCCGCCGAGCATGGCGCCGGGCAGCGAACCGATGCCCCCGAGCACGGCGGCGGTGAACGCCTTGATGCCGATGATGAAGCCGGCATAGAAGTCGAAGGTGCCGTAGTTGAGGGTGATCAGCACGCCTGCGAGCGCAGCCATCACGGCGCCGATGACGAACACGTAGGAGATCACCCGGTCGGTGTTGATCCCCAGGATCGAGGCCATCTTGCGGTCCTGCTGGGTGGCGCGGCACATGCGCCCGAGCTTGGTGAACTTGATCACGTAGGTGAGCACGCCCATGCCGACGAAGGCGGCGATCAGGATGAAGATCTTGGTGTAGGTCAGCTGCACGAACCCGCTGCCCACGTCGATGCGCAGGGCCCCTTCGAGCAGCGTCGGCACGCCTTGCTGGCGGGCGCCCTGGCTGATCTGGGCGTAGTTCTGCAGGATCAGGGAAATGCCGATGGCGCTGATCAGCGGCGCCAGGCGCGTGGAGTTGCGCAGGGGTTTGTAGGCGATGCGCTCGATGGTGAAGCCGTAGACGCCGGTCACCACGACGGTGAACAGCAACGTGCCGAGCATCAGCAACGGGAAGGATTCGATACCGAACCAGGCCAGCAATGCCAGGCTGATCGCCGCGAGGTACGCGGAAATCATGTACACCTCGCCGTGCGCGAAGTTGATCATGCCGATGATGCCATAGACCATTGTGTAGCCGATGGCGATCAGGCCATAGACCGACCCGAGGGTCAGGCCGTTGACCAGTTGCTGCAGGAAAATACCATCCATAACGCAATCTCACCTGATCGAGACCGCATCCCGAGGTGCACGCACGGCCGCCTGAAAGACGACCTTGCGCTGCACGACCGGATGGGTTCACGAATGTGGAGGGGTACCGCCAAACCGTCCAGACACCCGCCCGGACGGCTCATCGTTCTTATTGTTGTTGTTCGAGCTGGTGATACTTGCCGTTGGCGTCCCACTGGTAGACCACGTAGTCGGAGACGGTCAGGTCGCCCTTCTTGTCCCAGCGCTTCTCGCCCATCACGGTCTTGACCGGGTTGGCCTTGAGCCACTCGGCGGCGTCCTCGCCCTTGTTTGACTTGGCGCCGTTGAACGCGGCCGCCAGGGCCTGGATCGAGGCGTAGGCGTACAGGGTGTAGCCCTCCGGCTCGGTGCCGCTCTTGCGGAACTGCTCGACCACCGCCTTGCTGTCGGGCAGCAGACGCGGGTCGGCGCCGAAGGTCATGTAGACGCCATTGGTGTACTGCGCACCGCCTGCGGTGGCGACCAGTTCGTCGGTGACGATGCCGTCGTCGGACATGAACGCCACGTCCTTGAGCCCTTGCTCACGCAGTTGGCGCACCAGAGGGCCGGCTTCCGGGTGCAGGCCGCCGAAGTAGACCACGTCGGCACCGGCGGCGCGGATCTTGGTCACCACGGCGCTGAAGTCCTTCTCGCCCCGGGTCAGGCCCTCGTAGAGCACCGGCTTGACCCCACGTTTCTCCAGCTGCGCCTTGGTGGCGTCGGCCAGGCCCTGGCCGTAGGTGTCCTTGTCGTGCAGCACCACGACCTTCTTGCCCTTGAGCACGTCGACGATGTAATCGCCGGCGACCACCCCCTGCTGATCGTCACGGCCGCACATGCGGAACATGCCCACCATGCCTCGCTCGGTGACTAGGGGATTGGTGGAACCCGGCGTGATGGCGATCACGCCGGCCTCGTCGTACACCTCCGAGGCCGGAATGGTCGAGGACGAGCAGAAGTGACCGACCACACCCGCGACCTTGTCCTGATCGACCAGGCGGTTGGCGATCGACACGGCCTGCTTGGGCTCGCAGGCATCGTCCCCCTTGACCAGCACGATCTTCTCGCCGTTGACCCCACCGGCGGCATTGATCTGGTCGGCCGCGGCCTGCGCGCCCTTCATGTACTGCTCGCCGAACGCCGCGTTCGCACCGGTCATGGGCCCGGCGACACCGATCTTGAGGTCGGCGTGCGCATAGGATGAAAGGCCCAGCACCGACGCCACGGCAAGGGCCAATACGCCTTTTCTGTAGAACGACTGCGACATGAGGTAGTGCTCCTGGAATTGTTATGGTCTAGGCACTGCAACTTCAGCATCGAGCTGTGAGCAAGCGGCGTGCCATGCATGGGTCCTCTTTCGACGGGACGGAGCAAAGACGCAAGGCAGAGAGCTACGCGAGGTGGCGTCACGGCACGTGCAACCGTCAAGCACGTGCCTGTCGCCACCTTCCGTGCACGGACGGCGCAACCGTAAGGCGCCATCATTGCAACCTCGAGCGCGCCAGCATTGGCATGACCGTGTAACAACCAGCGTCACCGAAGTGCACAACGCCGGTGCGTGACTGCTACTGGGGGCACTGTTGCGAGGCTGGCAGTGTCTGGAGACGGGGGAGTCTCTACACAAGCCCAGCGCTTCATGCATCGCTAAAGCCGACGGCATTGGGCACAATGACCGCCACCCCGCGCGCCTGGTGGTTTCGGCAGGCGCCGCCGACTTGGAGTCCCTACATGAGCGAGAGCGCATTCGCCGAGCGCATCGTGCACAACCTGCTCGACACCGATTTCTACAAGCTGACCATGATGCAGGGTGTCCTGCACAACTACCCGGATGCCGATGTCGAGTGGGAGTTTCGCTGCCGCAACGGCGAGGACCTGCGCCCCTACCTGGACGACATTCGTCAGCAGCTCGAGCGACTGGCCGACCTCACCCTCGACGAAGGCCAGCTGACCTTCCTGGAGCGCATCAGCTTCCTCAAGCCGGATTTCCTGCGTTTTCTGGGCCTGTTCCGTTTCAATCTGCGCTACGTACGCATCGGCATCGAGCACGATCAGCTGTTCCTGCGCCTGCGCGGTCCGTGGCTGCATGTGATCCTGTTCGAAGTGCCGCTGCTGGCGATCATCAGCGAAGTGCGCAACCGGCACCTGCACCCGCAGATGCGCCTGAGCGAGGCCCGTGACCAGCTGTACCGCAAGTTCGACTGGCTGCAGGCGCATGCCAGCGCCGAGGAACTCGACGCCTTGCAGGTCGCCGACTTCGGCACGCGGCGGCGATTTTCCAGCCAGGTCCAGGCCGAAGTGGTGCGGGTGCTGCGCGATGACTTCCCGGCGCGTTTCGTCGGTACCAGCAACGTCGACCTGGCCTGGAAGCTCGGAATCAAACCCCTCGGGACCATGGCCCACGAGTGGATCATGGCCCACCAACAGCTCGGTCCGCGCCTGATCGACAGCCAGATCGCCGCGCTGGACTGCTGGGTGCGCGAGTACCGCGGCCTGCTGGGCATCGCCCTGACCGACTGCGTCACCATGGACGCCTTCCTGCGCGACTTCGACCTGTACTTCGCCAAGCTCTTCGATGGCCTGCGCCACGACTCGGGCGATCCGATCGTCTGGGCGGAGAAGGCCATCGCGCACTATCGCCAGCTGGGCATCGACCCGATGACCAAGACCCTGGTGTTCTCCGACGGGCTCGACCTGCCACGCTCGCTGGCAATCTTCCGGGCCCTGCGCGGTCGGATCAACGTGAGCTTCGGCATCGGCACCAACCTGACCTGTGACATCCCAGGCGTGACGCCCATGAGCATCGTGGTCAAGATGACCGACTGCAACGGCTCGCCGGTGGCCAAGATCTCCGACGAGTCCGCCAAGACGCAGTGCCGTGACGAGAACTTCGTCACCTACCTGCGCCATGTGTTCAAAGTCCCCAACAAGGAGTAACCCATGCAAGCCAGCCAGCAGGAGATCATCCAGCAGCTCAAGGTCCAGCCGCCGTTCACCGATGACGCAGCGCTGGACGCCGAGATCGCCCGACGTGTGGCGTTCATCAAGCAATGCCTGGGCAATGCCGGGCTGAAGTCACTGGTCCTGGGGATCAGTGGCGGCGTCGACTCGCTGACCGGTGCGCTGCTGGCACAGCGAGCAGTGCGTGAGCTGCGCGGGGAGACCGGCGACTCGGCGTACCGGTTCGTCGCCGTGCGACTGCCGTACCACGTGCAGCAGGACGAACACGATGCTCAGGCCTGCCTGGACGTGATCAAGCCCGATGACGTGCAGACGGTGGACATCGCGCCCGCCGTGCGTGCGCTGGTCGATAACGTGAAGGCCCTGGACGGCAGCTCGGCAGGTACCAGGGACTTCGTGGTCGGCAATACCAAGGCGCGCATGCGCATGGTCGCCCAGTACACCATCGCCGGTGCCTGCCAGGGGCTGGTGATCGGTACCGACCACGCCGCCGAGGCCGTCATGGGGTTCTTCACCAAGTTCGGTGACGGTGCGTGCGACCTGGCACCGCTCAGTGGCCTGGTGAAGCATCAGGTGCGGGCCATCGCACGGGCCATGGGCGCCCCGGCGAACCTGGTCGAGAAGGTGCCGACCGCCGATCTCGAGGACCTGGCGCCTGGCAAGCCGGACGAGGCGGCCCATGGGGTGACCTACGTCGAGATCGACGACTTCCTGCACGGCAAGCCTGTGGACGACCATGTTGCCCAGATCATCGTCTCGGCCTACCGCAAGACGCAGCACAAGCGCGAACTGCCGTTCGCGCCGTGACAGCGCTGTGGGAAGCGGGACGATCGTCGCCCGCTTCCCGATTACCCCGGGCCTGTCTTACTTGACGACGACCTTGCCTTTCATCAGCGCCATGTGCCCTGGGAAGGTGCAGAAGAAGGTGTAGTCGCCGCCGGCCTCCAGCTTGGAAAGGTCGAGGGTGATGGTGTCCTCCTTCTCGGGCGCACCGATCATCTTGGTGTAGGCGATGATGCGGGGGTCGTCCGTCTTCAGGTATTCCTTGTCCAACCCCTGGCTCATGCCTTCGTTGGCGATGGACTGGGCATCGGCCGTCTTGCTGATCACCAGGTTGTGGCCCATCACGTTCTTCGGCAGGTTGCCCGAATGGGTGAGCGTGACCGTGAACGCCTTGCAGCTCTTGTCGACGGTGAACGACTGGGTGGTGTAGGACATCTGGTCGGTCGATTCGACCGTGACCGCACATTCGGCGGCGAAGGCGCTGGCGCTGGCCAGTGTGAACAGGGATACCGCGACCGCTTTGAGGAACATCATGAATCTCCTTGGCAGGGGTGACCGACTCGGCTGACTGACCGATTCGGCTCCGGTAGAAATAGGGGACGAAGACCGATCGGTTGAAACCTTGTATGAGCGGCATGCAAAAAATCTTGGGGCGCATCTTGCCCCTTTGATAGACGATTGAACAATCGTTCATTTAGGAGTTGTAACAATGTCGCTCGCTCATTTCATGAAAGGTTTCCTGGCCGCCTACGCCTGCGGCGCCACCGGTGCGCCGGTCTGCGAATTCGCCCGCCCCGAATGACCGGTCTGGCCGTGAACGGCTGAGGGCCTTACCCTAGGCCCGGTCTTTCACTGGAGATGATCGATGTCCCTACGTTCCGTGTGTGTCTTCTGCGGCGCCAGCACTGGCGCCAACCCCCTCTACCGTGAAGCGGCGGTCGCCTTGGGTCGCACCCTGGCCGAGCGCGGGCTGACCCTGATCTACGGCGGCGGTGCCGTGGGCTTGATGGGCATCGTCGCCGATGCGGCGCTGGCAGCCGGCGGCGAAGTGATCGGGATCATCCCGCAAAGCCTCAAGGATGCCGAGATCGGTCATGCTGGGCTGACCCGTCTTGAAGTGGTCGATGGCATGCACGCGCGCAAGGCCCGCATGGCCGAGCTGAGCGACGCCTTCATCGCCTTGCCGGGTGGGCTGGGCACGCTGGAAGAACTGTTCGAGGTCTGGACCTGGGGGCAGCTGGGCTATCACGCCAAGCCCCTGGGGTTGCTGGACGTGAACGGTTTCTACGAGAAGCTGGGCAGCTTCCTCGATCACATCGTCGACGAGGGGTTCGTGCGGCCTCAGCATCGGGCGATGCTGCTGCTGGGCAGTGAGGCAGGGGCGTTGCTGGAAGGCATGGCGCGGATGGAAACGCCGGTGGTGCCGAAGTGGGTGGAGAGCAACCCAGGGTGAGCCTGGGGAGAGGGGCGCTCGGGGTGTAGCGCCACTGGCACTGCAGTCTATACGGGCCCCATCGCTGGCAAGCCAGCTCCCACAGTCAGCGCAGGGCTTTGCCAGCTCCTGCAGCGGTTAGAGCAAGGTTTTGCCTGAGTACCCTGTGGGAGCGGGCTTGCCCGCGATCGGCCCTCGAAGGGCCGTACGCGTCACGCCCTCAGCGCGGCAACGCCGGCTGACGCGGCTTGCGCCCGGCCTTGCCGCCCTTGGCTGCATCCTTGCGCTCCTTCGCTGCCTTCTGGTTACGCGCAAAGGCTTCGGCCTTGGCCTGCTCGCGCTTGTCCCAGGGCTTGCTGCCGTCGCTGGCGCGCGGTGGCAGGCCAGTGTGCTGGCTGAGGATCTTCTGCTCCTTGGCCACCTTGTGGCTGCCGGCCGGTGTGGAGTTCTTGCGGCGCGCACTCTGGTAGCTGTCGGACTGCGGCTGGTGCAACGGGATCAGCTGGTGCTTGCCAGGACCGATCAGGTCGGCGCGGCCCATGCGCTCCAAGGCTTCGCGCAGCATCGGCCAGCCCTTCGGGTCGTGGTAGCGCAGGAAGGCCTTGTGCAGACGGCGCTGCTCGTCGCTCTTGACGATCTCCACCCCTTCGCTCTTGTAGGTGACCTTGCGCAGCGGGTTCTTGCCCGAGTGGTACATGGCCGTGGCCGACGCCATGGGTGACGGGTAGAAGGCCTGCACCTGGTCGGCGCGGAAGCCGTTGCCCTTGAGCCACAGCGCCAGGTTCATCATGTCTTCGTCGGTGGTGCCGGGGTGGGCCGCGATGAAGTACGGGATCAGGTACTGCTCCTTCCCCGCTTCCTTCGAGAACTTCTCGAACATGCGCTTGAAGCGGTCGTAGGTGCCGATCCCCGGCTTCATCATCTTGTCCAGCGGACCACGCTCGGTATGCTCCGGCGCGATCTTCAGGTAGCCGCCGACGTGGTGGGTCACCAGTTCCTTGACGTACTCCGGCGACTCGACCGCCAGGTCGTAGCGCAAGCCCGAAGCGATCAGGATCTTCTTCACCCCCGGCAGCGCGCGGGCCTTGCGGTACAGCGAGATCAGCGAGCTGTGGTCGGTGTTGAGGTTCTCGCAGATGCCCGGGAAGACGCACGACGGCTTGCGGCAGTGCTTCTCGATGTCCGGGCTCTTGCAGGCGATGCGGTACATGTTGGCGGTCGGGCCGCCGAGGTCGGAGACCACGCCGGTGAAGCCTGGCACCTTGTCACGCATCTCCTCGATCTCGTGCAGGATCGATTCATGGGAGCGGTTCTGGATGATCCGCCCTTCGTGCTCGGTGATCGAGCAGAACGTACAGCCACCGAAGCAGCCACGCATGATGTTCACCGAGAAGCGGATCATCTCGTAGGCCGGGATACGCTCCTTGCCATAGGCAGGATGCGGCACCCGCGCATACGGCATGCCGAATACGTAGTCCATTTCCTCGGTGGTCATCGGAATGGGCGGCGGGTTGAACCACACGTCCGCCTCGCCATGCTTCTGCACCAGCGCCCGCGCGTTGCCGGGGTTGGTTTCCAGGTGCAGCACGCGGTTGGCGTGGGCATACAAGACCGGGTCGTTGCGCACCTTCTCGAACGACGGCAGGCGGATCACCGACTTGTCGCGGGTCATGCCCGGGCTGTCGAGGATCTGCACCACCTTGGCTTCGTTCGGATCCTCGACCTCGCCCTTGGCCTGCTCGATGGCGCACGCCTGGGTGTCCTGCGTGTTGACGTAGGGGTTGATGATCTTGTCGACCCGGCCAGGTCGGTCGATGCGGGTCGAATCGATCTCGAACCAGCCTTGGGGCGTATCGCGGCGCACGAAGGCGGTGCCGCGCACGTCGGTGATGCTTTCGATGCTTTCCCCGAACGCCAGGCGCTGGGCCACCTCGACCACCGCGCGCTCGGCGTTGCCGAACAGCAGGATGTCGGCGCAGGCGTCGATCAGGATCGAGTGGCGGACCTTGTCCTGCCAGTAGTCGTAGTGCGCGATGCGGCGCAGCGACGCCTCGATGCCGCCGAGCACGATCGGCACGTGCTTGTACGCTTCCTTGCAGCGCTGGCTGTACACCAGGCTGGCACGGTCCGGCCGGCTGCCGGCCAGGCCGCCGGGGGTGTAGGCGTCGTCGGAACGAACCTTCTTGTCGGCGGTGTAGCGGTTGATCATCGAGTCCATGTTGCCAGCCGCGACCCCGAAGAACAGGTTCGGCTCGCCGAGCTTCATGAAGTCGTCCTTCGACTGCCAGTTCGGCTGGGCGATGATGCCCACGCGGAAGCCCTGGGCTTCCAGCAGCCGGCCGATGATCGCCATGCCGAACGACGGGTGATCGACGTAGGCATCGCCGGTCACGATGATGATGTCGCACGAATCCCAGCCGAGCTGATCCATCTCCTCCCTGCTCATGGGCAGGAACGGCGCCGGTCCGAAGCATTCGGCCCAGTATTTGGGATAGTCGTAGAGAGGCTTGGCTGCGTGCATGTCAGTGACCAGTCTTGGGTGCAGGGAAAATCGCGGGCGCGAAATATAGCACAAAAATTGATCAAGTCCGACGGTCCTGGTGGGAATTACGGAGTCAAGCGACGTTCGGGCGTTGCGGGGGGCAAGGGTACCGAGGGGGCCATCCTGCGCTTGCACCGGGCTCCACCTTTCAAGACAAGTTGTTACCTAATATTTTAGCTAGACAACACTTCATCATGATCAATTCTTTAATTAACAAGCCATTGCAGCTTATCCCAAATAGCTTGTAGGAATTGTACTTCCATCAACAGTAAAAATTCTTACTTAACATGACTCATTATAAAAAGAACACCTACTTGAACAGGAAAAAACAACGGTGCTACAAGAGATATGCGCACACCGCGCATTTCATCCATCAAGAGGAAAATCCTTATGGGACGCCGTCGTTCTGAAATTGCCATACCGCAACTCACTCAGACTCTGAACTATACGTTTACCGAGTCCGAGATTAACTTCCTTAATCAACTGTAAGCGTTTGGCCGGAGGGGCCTTGGCCCTTTCGGCTCTTCTGAGGAGCTTGTCATGATGACTGAACGCGAACTCAATACGGAAGAAGCCATTCAACGCCTCGATGCGTTGGTCACTGCACTAGGCCTGCACGCCATTCTCTCTCCCACGACAGGCACTCAACGCGTGGCAACGTGCCAACTCTATGACGCCCAAGGTGACGAGGTGGCCTGCGGCGCTGGAAAAGGCGAAGCCTGTACCGTGGGCGCTCTGGCCGAAAGCCTTGAGCACTACGTTATCGATATCACCCCACCCAACCCGACTACCAGCGATCAGATCCTAACCTCCCTGGCACCATTCGACGACTGGCTGCTCAGCGCCATACCGCCGGGTTGCCAAGTGCCCAGCTTTACGTTCGAGGGCTTGAAAAACGACGCACCTATCGATGTCCCAGCGGTACTGGTGGCGCCCTCGACCAGACAGGTATCCCACATCGAACGCACGGCGGCTGGCTTCTTGAGCAAATACGCGAGCAACTCAGGCATGGCGCTAGGCTGCACGCGGAACGAAGCGTTGCTGCATGCCGTGAACGAGGCGGTCGAACGTCACGCGCTGTCGATGTATTACCTGGCGCTCTGCGGCTTGGCGCCTGCACCACGGCTTTATCGCCCGTCTCGAACATTCCTGCGGGAAACGTTCATGAACGACAGCCTCTTGCTTGAATATGCCGACGACTTGGATATCTTCCTGACTCACGACTTTTTCGACCTGCCTTTCTGCATCGCTGTATCCCGCCCCACTGCCCAACGTCCTCTAGGCACTGTCGGCTCTGGCAGTTCGCTCAGCCCTGCTGTGGCCCTGTACCGCGCGGTCACCGAACACCTTCAATGCGCCCACTTGTATGGCCCATTGGAGACGCAAGAGGACCATGCCACTGCAGCGCTTTTAAATAGCACAATCCGACTCACGCCACTTGTGCACCCTTGCCCTGCCTATACGATCGACGCTTTCCATCCGCCGTCTGAATCATTCAGCGTATCCCGCCAAATCGAATGCCTATCGAGCAGACTGAACAACTGCAACAAGAGGATCTTCTCTCGAACGGTATTCGAACACACGCACCTTGCGACAGTCATGCAGGTTTATATTCCCGGCCTGGAGCGGTTTCATTTGATCAGGGCCGGCGTTCCTGTCGCCCCACAAGGCGCATTTGCCTGTAAACGGTCTCGACATGCAGGCGCCTAGCGGCATTCTGGCCGCACTGGGCGCCACGCTGATCCTGAAAGTGGCCACCGTCGTCCCTGCTTTGGTGCTGGCAGACATCATCGACGGCCTCTCGGCTTCGTCAGCCTCCACGCAACGTCTGCTGGGAGTCTTTCTATGTCTTATTGCGATACAAGCCTTGCTGATCCCTGTGCAAGCCTGGAGTCTGGCTCGGCTTTGCCAAGCGCGCGTGAAACAACTGTCCATGCGCTGGTGCCGTACATTGCTGGACAAGCGCTTCGAAGCTTATGGACAACTCCATGGCGGGACCTTGGTAAAAGTGCTCGATAGGGGAATCACCGCCCAGGAACGCTGGTTGGGGTTTCTGATTGGCTCGGCATGGCCGGTGTTGGCAGAGTCGGTGGTGCTCGTCACGCTTTTTGTTTACCTGGGCGCCAGCACGGTATTGCTGGGTCTTGTGCCACTGAGCATGGGCTACTTATGGGCCAACGGTCGTCTGGTGCGCTGGCGTCGTCCGCATATCGAGGCCGTGAATGAACGCGAGGATGAACTCGCCGAGCAGTGGGTGGATACCTTCGCCAGTGCTTCCATGGTCAAGCTCGAAAGGGCCGAGGAGGCCGCCATGCGCCCGGTAGACCAGACCCTGGCCGACTATGCGCATGCAGCGACGCGTGTGGCTTACAGTGGAGGCTGGGTACAAGGCCTTCGGGCCTTGTACATCGGCCTGGGCAGTGGCGGTTTGCTCATGTGGGGCATGCACGACCAATCCTTGGCGTCACCGCAATTGAGCCTGGGCGAACTGGTTGCGCTGTTCACACTGGTGGGCGGGTTGCTGGCGGGAATCACGCAAGCGGCCGAAGCCTGGCGATTGCTCGATCAATTTCGGCTCGACAAACGCAAGCTCGAGCATTGGCTGCAATTGCCTTCGTTCGGCCCGACGATAATCGAACAAGCTCCACCTCCCCTAGAATCAGGGCTGCGCATTGCACCCTGCCACTGGCACACGAGCACGACCTTGCAGCTGCAACTCGATGAAGCGTTCGTGCTTCGGCCTGGCGAGCGCGTTGCCGTGATCGGCCCCAGTGGATGCGGCAAGTCAACACTGCTTCAGGCACTGGCCGGCACGATACACCCGCTACGCGAGCAGGTTTACCTTAATGGCCGCAGTCTGGCATCACTCGACGCGCATGAACACTTTTGCCGAGTCAGGCTGTGCGCCCAGGATGCCCAATTCGTCCCAGGCCCCCTGCAACGATCCGTCCTGCTGGAACACGCCCACGATCGAAGCCAGATCGAACGCTGGCTCGAACGCATGGGGCTGGACAAGGCGTGGTATGGACGTGAACTGGACGCTCGAGCAGATTCCCTGTCAGGGGGCGAAGCTCGCCGGCTGACGTTACTGCGCATCCTCAACCGGCCCGGCGAATTCAACCTGCTCGATGAACCCACCAGCGGGCTGGACGCCGACACGGCAACCTGCACGTGGGACATAGTGTTCGAGGCACTACAGGGCCGCGGCTTGATGTGCGTGACCCACGACCTGAGCGCTCTGGGACGCTTCGACCGTGTCGTCGAAATGCAGGAAGGACGAATCGTCAGTCAGAACTGGCCTTGTACGAATTGCACGAGCAGCAGGGACGCTGGTTGACCATGACTCACATCACGCGACGGTAGGCCCCTGTCACTCATCGTCATCGAAGTTGTAACTGCCCGGCGCCAGGTTCTCGAACCGGGTGTACTTGCCGATGAACGCTAGCCGCACGAAGCCGATCGGACCGTTACGCTGCTTGCCGATGATGATTTCGGCGATGCCCTTGTGCTCGGTCTCCGGGTGATACACCTCGTCGCGGTAGACGAACATGATCACGTCGGCGTCCTGCTCGATCGCACCGGATTCACGCAGGTCGGAGTTGACCGGGCGCTTGTTGGGGCGCTGCTCGAGGGAGCGGTTGAGCTGCGACAGGGCGATGACCGGGCAGTTGAACTCCTTGGCCAGGGCCTTGAGGGAGCGGGAGATCTCGGAGATCTCGTTGGTGCGGTTGTCGCCGGCCGAGCCGGGGATCTGCATCAGCTGCAGGTAGTCGACCATGATCATGGCGATCTCGCCATGTTCGCGGGCCAGGCGCCGGGTGCGGGCGCGCATTTCCGAGGGGCTGATGCCGGCCGTATCGTCGATGAACAGCTTGCGGTCGTTGAGCAGGTTCACCGCCGAGGTCAGGCGCGGCCAATCGTCGTCGTCCAGCTGACCGGAACGCACCTTGGTCTGGTCGATGCGGCCCAGCGACGAGAGCATACGCATGATCAGCGATTCGCCTGGCATCTCCAGCGAGAACACCAGCACGGCCTTGTCGCTGCGCAGTACGGCGTTCTCCACCAGGTTCATGGCGAAGGTGGTCTTGCCCATCGACGGTCGGCCGGCGACGATGATCAGGTCGGCTGGCTGCAGGCCGCTGGTCTTCTCGTCCAGGTCGGTGTAGCCAGTGGAAATACCGGTGATGTCGCTGTCGGAGTTGAACAGCGTGTCGATGCGGTCGATGGCTTTGGTCAGCAGCTCGTTGACCCCGACCGGGCCACCGGTCTTCGGCCGCGCCTCGGCGATCTGGAAGATCTGCCGCTCGGCGTCGTCGAGGATTTCCTCGGCGTTGCGCCCCTGAGGGTTGAAGGCGTTGTCGGCGATGTCGGTGCTGATGCTGATCAACTGGCGCAGCGTGGCACGCTCGCGGATGATCTGCGCGTAGGCCTTGATGTTGGCCACCGACGGGGTGTTCTTGGCCAGCTCGCCCAGGTAGCCCAGGCCGCCGATCTGCGAGGACACCCCTTCCTTCTCGAGCTGCTCGTGCAGCGTGACCACGTCGAACGGCTGGTTGAGGTCGACCAGCTTGTGGATCGCGCGGAAGATCAGGCGATGGTCATGCCGATAGAAATCGCCGTCCGAGACCTGGTCCAGCACCCGCTCCCAGGCATTGTTGTCCAGCATCAGGCCGCCGAGCACGGCCTGTTCGGCCTCGACGGAATGCGGAGGTACCTTGAGCGCTGCAGTCTGCAGGTCCAGTTGTTCGGCGTTTGCGATCTCGTTCATGTCCACCGGGAAATCTGGGTGATGAAAAACACAAAGGGCACGACCTGCTGTGCAGGACCGTGCCCGATGTTAACCGGCCAGTCCACGAGGGGCCAGCCGATCGGTACCGCTTAGGCTGCGACGACGACCACGCGAACGGTGGCTTCAACGTCGCTGTGCAGGTGCACGGCAACGTCGTATTCGCCGACGTTACGGATGGTGCCGTTCGGCAGACGCACTTCAGCCTTGGCCACTTCGACGCCGGAGGCGGTCAGGGCGTCAGCGATGTCGTGGGTGCCGATCGAACCGAACAGCTTGCCTTCATCGCCCGCGGTAGCGGTGATGGTGACTTCCAGCTCGGCCAGTTGGGCAGCGCGCGTTTCAGCGGACGTCTTACGGTCAGCAGCGGCTTTTTCCAGCTCGGCGCGACGCTCTTCGAACGCAGCCAGGTTGGCAGCGTTGGCAGCGACGGCTTTGCCGAACGGCAGCAGGAAGTTACGGCCGTAGCCAGCCTTTACTTTCACTTTGTCGCCCAGGTTGCCCAGGTTGGCGACTTTTTCCAGCAGGATCAGTTCCATTTGGTAAAACCTCTTAACTTTTAACCTTCACCGTTCGCGGAATCGTCACCCTTGGGTGACAGGCGACCGCGAAAATCAATCAGGCTATCGACAATGGCTAGAACCACGAGCAACGGATAGGTCAGTTGCATGAACAGCACGAGCGTTACGTACATCCCGATCAGCCAGAACCTGGCCAGCCGCTTCTGCGCCACCAGCCCGTGCAACAGGGCTGCCCCTGCCAGCATGAGCGGCACGCTGCACAGCGGGGTCAGCATCGCCAGCCCCAGATTGGGACCGAACAGCATGCCGACCACCAGCAGCGACGCCGGCGCCACGGTGAATCGCACCGCATGGAACTCGCGGCCGAAACCACCCGGGTTGTACAGTGCCGCCTGCCAGTACCGGCCCAACATCAGGGACAGTACGGTCACCAGCTGCAAGGCTGCGGCCACCAGGCCGACGAGCACCGGCACGAGAATCGCCCCGAGGCGTCCCTGCTCTTCTACCGAAAGCTTCTGGTAGAAACCGCCGAGCATCTGCGGCAAGCCCTTTGCCAGGGCCTGCGCCAACGCTTCGATCGGTTCGCGGAACACCGAACCCAGGATGACCCCGTACAACAGGCCCAGCCCGACGCTGTACAACAGCACCCGGTTCCAGGATTGGCCAGCGCGCAAGCACGCCGCCAGCCCCAACGCTCCCAGCAGCACCATCAAGGTGCGGGGTTCGCCGAAGAACCACCAGACCAGGCCCGGCAAGACTGCCCAGGCGATGACCGAGGTGGCATCCTTGAAACCGCGCCGCAACAGCACCAGGCTCGCCGCGGCGGCACTCAACCAGAACAACAGCGGCAATGCCGCACAACCGACCACCACCAGGGTGGCCTGCACACGACCGCGCATGATGAAATCAGCCAACGCTCGCATGCTCTATCCTTGCTACCTGTCGATCACCCGGTCTCAGCGGCCGTGGCTGTCGGTGTAGGCCAGCAGGGCCAGGAAGCGGGCGCGCTTGATAGCGGTAGCCAGCTGACGCTGATAACGAGCCTTGGTACCGGTGATACGGCTTGGAACGATCTTGCCGGTTTCGGATACGTAAGCTTTCAGGGTGTTGAGATCTTTGTAGTCGATCTCTTTCACGTCTTCAGCAGTGAAGCGGCAGAATTTACGACGACGGAAGAAACGTGCCATGTAATGGGCTCCTCAAGAAGGTCCGTGGATTACTCGTCAGCGTTGTCGCTGTTGTCGCTGTCATTGCTGTCGTCGCCATCGGCGGACTCAGAATGCTCAGGACGTTCACGACGCTCACGGCGCTCGCTGCGGTTCTCTTCGGCCTTCAGCATCTCGGACTGACCGGTAACGGCTTCGTCGCGACGGATGATCAGGTTACGGATCACGGCATCGTTGTAGCGGAAGTTGTCTTCCAGCTCGGCCAGGGCCTTGCCGGTGCACTCGACGTTCAGCATCACGTAGTGAGCCTTGTGAACGTTGTTGATCGC
>Ga0157363_1001359_pt1 | contig 20280 bp, 20 predicted proteins | sample AttsexASBM1_FD_111477 | JGI IMG/M metagenome (GOLD analysis project Ga0157363, IMG submission 111477) | Fungus gardens microbial communities from leaf cutter ant in Ribeirão Preto, State of São Paulo, Brazil - Atta sexdens ASBM1 | ecosystem: Host-associated > Fungi > Mycelium > Unclassified ... | reverse complement strand
GTAATTATATTACAAAGAAATATGTAACACATTTATAATATTATCCAAAAGAAAAGAGCAATATGCAGATATAGCATAATGGTGTAATCACTATATACAGTGTTTTGATAGATAGAAATAAACCACTAGTGTCAGAGTTTATCTTCCTCAACCCTAGCTTGTCATGGTATGCTTAAACCTTTATATTATTTCCTTTTTATCTATTTTTCTTGATTTGATTTTACTTTTACTTTTATTTTATTTTGGGTCAATGAAGAGATATATGACATGGCTTCTTTCTCTCTTACCACTATCTTGTATGATAGCATCTGAAAGAGATTTAGCAAATACATTATTCTCTTTCTTTTCTAATCCTCAAAGCTATCAACTGGAATCTTTCACTAACCAACAAATGAATATTGAAATCAACATGCCCAGAGGTCAGTCAATGTCATCTAGTCCTAACAATTCCAGAGAGTTATCAATACACTCCAATGTTTCCTCCATGGCCTATGCAGACAGAATTCAACCATTAGTCAATAACCCTATATAGGCTAAACAAGTAGAGAGTGTAGAACTCCAAAGCCCTTCCCTTTCTTATGCAACTGTAAAGGAGGGAACAAATGTTACTACTAGTATAGCACTAGTAGTTGAGCCAACATATGTTCCACATGTTACAAATACTAACAACATGTGTACACTTCAAGGTCCTACAGTTATTAATGACACATGCACATCTCAAGGCTTGGAACCATTGGTTGTTCTATATACTAGCAATCAACCTGCAAACCCACAGCTGTGGGATAGTAGCTTTTGTCCAATTTCCCTTTTTGGAATGAATGAATACTTAAAGGGTGATGCTAAAAGCATCACATACTCTCTTCTTAAAATGGCAGCTTTCCTTAGGCAGCACAAATTAGAAAACAAGACAATAGAAGACATCCCTCAGATTTCTGAGTTTAGCTTTATGGCATGGGACTTCCTTTCAGCTATTTAAGAATCTATTTGGGACAAGCTCAAGGCAAACAAGGATAACAAATCCTTCAGGGAATGTATATCTGCATAGTTTGATAGGAATACATTAAACAAGAGTACTTCAAACAACATATCTAAAGACAAATAGACAAATATTTCCAGGATTCCCCCACTCATTTTCTCTAGACCAAGCAAAAAAGTTCTTCAAGAAAAATCTAATAATATATTTGGTTAACAAACCCAGTAACAAGTTATATGCTCAAGCTTTGAAGAGTAACATCAAAGAGATCTTTAAAATTAAAGACACTTTTCCTAAGCTCTCTCTTGACAAGGTTTCAGAGATCCATGGTATAATGAACAAATCATCTGTCAGGCACAGTTCACACCAGGGGTGAAAGTCTATAAGATGGGCTTGGAGATGTGTAAACTTGTGGAATGACCTTGGCTTCAGCTTATGTGCTGTGCTGTCTGTCTGCTGTGTGGTTGTAATTTCTAATGGAAGGAAAAAGTCCAAAATGGAGTGAGTACTAATTGGTGTGTCACCATTAAATGCTGGGGATTGAGTTCAATAGAAATTATCTTTGTTGATTATCAGACTAGCGAATTATAGTATAACTACTAGTCTTATATACAGGTACACACTATAGGAGATACTTGGAGTTTCAGTGGTATAGCCCCTATTGCCCTGAGTAGAGGTTTCAGTGTTAAGATACTAACAGGAGTATGACTCTGCCATAGAAGACTGAGTCAGATAGGAGTATTTCTATCATAGAAGACAAAATCTCCAGAGTGTTGCAACAACACCATGAGGGCATGTTGTAAGGAAGATAGCTACCATGGAAGGTGGGCTTTTTAGATTAGATGTTGACAAGAGGTATTCCCATGAAGATGTGTTTTCCAGATGGGTGGACTTGGCATATAACAGTATTCCTCTCTTAGAACTGAGTCTTCAAAGTCCTATTAAATTTACCCAAAGAATTCCATGATGGTACCTAGATCAACAATACATAAACAGAAAAGAGAAGTTTTTTGTTTCTCTTCTGTATTATTATGTCCTCCCTTATTTACTCCAACATCTCCCAAAACAACACTGAGATGCTTGAAGAGCAGTGGCAAGAAATGCAGTGAAGACATATCAAGCTGAGCATGTGGCTCAAAAAGCAAGAAAAAAAGTGGAGGCCAAAGTGAGGAAAGAGGCCAAGAAGAAGAGGATTGCAAAGGAGAAGAAAAAGAAGAAAACATTGGAGTACCTCCAACAACTCCAGAACAAGATACTAGTAGAGGACACTGCTCTTTTGAATGGTACCAGAGGTTCCCAGGTCATAGGAACTAAACACAGAAAGACCACCTCAGGGAATGAGAAGAAGTGACAGCTTTCTAAAAAGGCAAAAGGAAAACAACCAGCAAGGTACCACAAGAATATCAGGGTCAAGATGGGGATGCTAACCCCTATGAGAGGTGTGTGTATACACCAGATAGTTCTGCCTGGTGCACAATTCAAGGTGAGTAACAAGATTCCTTTTTGTTTTCTTTTTTACTAATAGTCTTCTTTATAGCTGATCTCTTGTATACACTAGATGCATCGCTATCAAGCAGCAGTATGTTCCCCACATGTCAGGTGTGGTTCACACCGGGGTGGAAGTCCACAGAATGGACTCGGAGTTGAGCAGACTTGTGGAACGACCTTGGCTTCAGCTTATGTGCTGTGCTGTCTGTCTGCTACATGGTCACAACTTCAGATGAAAGAGAAAAAGTCCAAGTGGAAGTGAGTACTGATTGGTGTGTCGCCGTTGAACACTGGAGATCAAGTTCAATGAGAGTTTATCTTTGTCAATTATCAGACTAGCGAATTACAGTGTAACTACTAGTCTTATATACAAACTGATAATATAGGAGATGCTCAGGGTTTCAGTGATAAAACCCCTATTACCCCGAGTGGAGGCTTTAGTGTTGAGACACTGACAGGAGTAACTCTATCATGGAAGACCGAGTTGAATAGGAGTATCTCTGTTATGGAAGACAGAATATCCAGAGGGTTGCAGCACCACCATAAGACGTATTGTGAGAAAGGTGGCTGCTGTGGAAGGTGGGCTTGTATGTTTTAGAGGTGACATCACCGCGGGGATGTAGTTTTCCAGACAAGTGGACTTGCATATGACACCACACCAACACCAATACTCTGGCCATGATCCCTACCTATAGTAGGGTTCTAAGTATCATCAAAGAAATACTCTAAGAACTCATGGAGGAGTACTGAGAAGTTGAGAAGTCCCTCTGGGACTTGGTAGAGGGCTAGGAGAGGAACACAGCCCAATTAGCAAGGATTGGAGCTGCAGTGGAGCAGAGATAGGGTTCAAAGGAGGATCTGCAGGGTAACAGAAAGGAGAGTGAGGATGAAGAAGATTGAGACAAGGAAGAGAGATCTGAGGATGGCACTGGAGAAAGTCAGAAGAAAATAGAGAAGGAAACCCCATTACTCACCTCCTACTAGTGTAGTTTTCATCTTTTTTGTATTATTTTGAATTTTATTTCCTTAGTTTTGGTATTTCTATACTGTGTAAGTAAGAAAATTAAGAGACAGAAATGAAAATAAAAGTCCAAAAATTTGAAAAGAACCACTGTAAAAAGTATATAGAAGCTAGAGTTAATTGAAAATAAGCAGATAGAATATACTAAGAAAATAATTAAAAAATCCTTATTAGAAGTGCGCAAAGGCAAAGAATAAGTGTAACAGAGTGATTAAAACAGAGGGAGTGGACTGGACTTGGCAGAATATGTGATATGGAAATCAGATACCAAGTTGGAGGTATGAGTGAGTTCAGATGCAGGAATCCACTCAGATTTATCTCTAGTGTTTTCATACCCTAGCCAGATCACCTTGTACAGGAGTTTACATGCCTATTGGTAATCAGTTTTGGAGTCCACTATCCAAGAAATTTCATATTCAGATTCTCTGCAAATTATAACTGGAGTGGGAGCCAGTTGTGTTCTCTTGGAGAAAGAGTTAGACATGGTAGGTTCAAGCATGGACACATGGAAAACTAGATGGACAGAGTGCATAGACTCTGGGAGACAGAGAATGAACGATAGTGTACCTGACTGAGTGATGATTTCATAGGGTTTAAGATATTCTTCAGAGAGCTTCTTTGAAGGCCAAGTAGTTTGGAAGAACTAAGCCTTAACAAAGACTTTGTCACCTACTTTGAAATCAGGAGCAGGTGAATATTATGCATCAGCAGATTTCTGATAACACTGTTGGGCTATGGAGATTTCAGCTTTGAGGATACTTTGTAACTCATTAAGATCTACAGTGAAGTCGCAGGCTCAGGAGGAAGCAATATCACATTCAGGGTGAACAGTGATGTTCAGATAATATCTCTTATTAGCAAAGAATAGAGAAACACTAATAGTAGTACTTAGAGCATTATTGTAGGTAAACTCTGTAAGAGGTAGAAGTTCAGACTAGTTGTCTTGCTGGTAGTTATAATATACATGGAGGTATTGCTCCAGGGTCTGATTTGTGCGTTCTGTTTGTCTATCACCTTTGGGATGGTAACCTAAAGTAAAGTGAAGCCACATGTTTAGAGTAGTACCTAAGAAATGGAAAAAGTTAGATACAAACTCTGAGCTTCTATCAGAGGTGACATAGGAAGGAATTCCATGTTTGGAGAACACATGAAGAACAAACAGATATGCCAAGTCCATGAATGTGATGGTGTTATGGGCAGGGATAAAGATTACCTGCTTGGTGAGCCAGTCAACTATGACCAAGATAGTATCAAACTCAGAGGATGATGGAAGTTTCTCGATAAAGTCTATAGAAATGGAATTTCATGATTGTTCAGGGATAGGAAGTTGTTTAAGAGATCCATAGGGCTTGTGACATTGTGGCTTGGATCGCATATGTTATGAGACGAGAGTGTGGACAGACTTCAGGTAGGGTTAGGGTTAGGACAGATATAGGACAGTAGTAATTATTAGTCTACAACAGATGGAGAGCACATGACCTGGAAGTCATGTGGTAGAGTCTAGAGCGGTCTGGAAGGACTTAGGGTCTAGAAGCAGTTAGGGTTAGGAGTGACGTCAAGGGACATGAGTTCCTCATAGTATACACATGATGTGCACATGTACAGCGGAGATTAAAGATATGATATCAGGACACATGTAGGAAGCATGGTGGCCTTAAGAAAAACACATGTGGATGAGTAATAGGACATGAGGTAGAAGCATAGTAGATGGACATGAGGTAAACACATTGTTGTAGCATGGACCACAATGTAGTAGTATATATAGAGAAGCAATACAGTGAGGGCTCCTTGTCGAGTTCTCTTGTAATTCCCCCACTCTTTACTTGATAGCCCATTGGAGAGCTTTGCTCGTTGTGAGATCATTTGTCCTTGAGTGATGAGTGGTTGTTACAACAGCATACAAGTAACACAGAACTTGCAGAATTGTTGTACATCAGCATGGAGGCTGGGCCAGAAATATCCATAGTGAACTAGTTCCAGTGTTTTGTTTTGACCATAATATCTAGCAAGAATGTGATCATGATTATACTGGAGAACATATGTGCAGAGATTACTAGCAGATAGTACATAGATTCTGTTGTCAAGGAGAAGAAGATTGTTTGAATCCATAGACCATTGGCCATCTGTGGAGATGTGTTTTGTAGCAATTAGGTCACTAAGAAGAGCTGAAAGGATGTCTTGATGTAGGGTGTCCAGATCAACTATTGTAGCTGCATGGAGAGAGGGAAAGAGGAAGACAGTAGCTTATATGGAGACCACAAGTTGTTGTTGAGTAAAGATTGGTTTGAAGCTGTAAGAGTTGACTATTGTATAGCCAGTATTCCCCCTTGAGGATAGATATTCCACCATCTAGTGAGAGCATCCAGTTTGGTGCCAAGATAACCAGGATGGAACCTAATAACAAGGTTGAACTGAAAGAGATATTCAGACCATTATGCTTGCTTCCAAGTCAATACCTTGGTAGTGGAAAAATACGCAAGGTTTTTATGGTCCATGACAACATTGATGGGATAAGCTGGACCTTTTAGGTAGTGTTGCCAAATTTTGAAGACTTCAAAAATGGCAAGTAGTTTCTTGTCATGTGTGTCATAGTTCAACTCTACCATAGTGAAAGTGTAGAAGTGAAAGGCAACCAGATGGACTTCATTTACCTTCATTAACAATGGAAAGAATTGCAGCAAGAGCATAGTCCAAAGTATTGGTTTCCATGATGAGTTGAGCATTGGGAATCTAATGAGTGAGAATAGAAGTGAAGGTGAATGCCTTCTTGAGAGAGTTAAAAGCATCACAACAGGAGAAGTTGAACTTCCAAGAAATGTTCTTCCAGATGAGGTGTGTCAATGGAATGACAATGTCTAAATAGTTGAAGATGAACCAGCAATAGAAATTAGCAAAACCTAAGAAAGATTGAATATCCTAGACTTTTTTGGGCTCTGGCCAGTTTTGAATAATCTTTACTTTGTCATTGGACATAGTAAGACCAGAAGGAGAAAGGATGTATCCTAGGTACTCTACTGACTTAGAGTGGAATTCACATTTCTTTACTTTAAGTAGATAAGTATATTATCCAGATAGATCATGACACAGACATCCAAGAGGTTAGAGAAAATGACATTCATGAATTGCTGGAAGGCTACAAGAGCATTAGTAAGACCAAAGGGCATTACACACCACTCAAATTATCCATAATGTGTCCTAAAAGCAGTCTTCCATTCATCACCATCAGCAATGTGAACCAAGTGGTAAGTATGATGAAGATTTATTTTTGTATATACTCATACTTTGTAAGGTAAGTCCAGTAGATCAGAGATGAGCAGGAGTGGATAGCGGTCCTTTTTGGAAATACAGTTAAGACTGCAGAAGTCGACATAGAGACATAGTGAACTATCTTTCTTCTTGATAAGACTAGTGTACCATATGGAGAAGAGGTTGGTCGAATGAAACCCATGTTAAGGTTTTCCTCAATGAATTTCTTAAGAGCCTCTTGTTCAAATGTTGAAAGAGAGTATATAGGGCCAACTAGAGGTTGAACACCTTTTTCCAGATTGATTTGAAAGTTATAAGGATGATAAGAAGCAAGGACTTCAGCTTTGGTTTTGCTGAAAATGTTGGTGAATTCGTAATATTTGGAGGAGACATTGGAAAGGTCAGGAGCTTCTGCAAGTTTTGTGAAGTTGACCTGAATATCCAAAGAACAAAGACAGAGTTTGAAATTGCTAGAGCCTGGAAGTTTTGATGCTTGCAAGAATGCCAAAGTACCAATGATAGTAATGTTAGATTGCTCAGAGATGAACATAGAGGTCTCAAATGCAGATATAGAAACCATAGGGTCTGATAATTGCAAAGAGGTGTCAAGAGATGACAGGGATGTCAATGGTGTGTTGGTCACAATACGAGAAGGAGCAAGATTATTCCACAAAGATGAATAGAAGTTTATCAACCCATTTGCCTAGTCAATTAGTGGATTGTGTCAGGCAAGCCAGTTGTATTCAAGGACCAAAGAGCAGAAAGAATTCAGCAAAATAACATAGAAGTCCAGATTCATACAATCACCAGTAGGAAAAATTATGGGTAAGTTAGTAGTTTCAGAGACAGTGCTGTTTGATGAACCATCAAACAAGCAGAGAGCAACCAGAGAAGTTGCATATGTCTTCAAATGATGAGTATCTATGAATTTCAAGTCTATAAAACAATGAGTAGACCTAGAGTCAACAAGAGCTCAGAACAAGATTTTATTAAGGTGATCTTGACCAAGGATCAAGAGAGAGGTGAGGAAAACAAAGAGTGAATGGGGATTGGAAAGAGCAGATGTGTTGAGTTGGATGGGATCCATTGCTACATAGGGAAGTTCAATATGGCCCTCAGTCTGTGCAGAGTCCTAAGAGTTGCTCTCTATTTTTCTGAGAGTTTCTCAGAAGCAGTTGTTGAAGCACTATGGCCCTTAGGAGTGACTATAGTTTACTTCTTGGGATAGGAGTCCAACTTGTGGTCTCCTGTGCCACAATAGAGGCACAGATTATTTTTGAGGTACTTTTTGCACTTGTCACTGGTTAACTTGCTATTGTTGGCCAGCTTGGAGGAGAAGTCCACCTATGGAGAGTTTGATTGTTTCCTAGGAACAGAGGATGAAGATGGTTTGGAGAAGGATGTTTTGGCAAATAAAGCCACTGGAGATGGGTTCACCTTATTCTGGGAGGCCATAGTATGACCAGAGATGGAAGTTTTCCCTTGCTTCCAGAAGTAAGACTCAAGAGCCTCTTTTTCCACCTGCTTGGCACAGTGGCATTTGTAGTCGTGTCCCCAGTAGCAGTGATTGATAGTCATTGCTAAAGCATACATATCTTGGAATGAGGTGGGTTTTTCTTGTTCCTTAGTGGAGATAGGATCCTGGATCTAGTTGAGAAGACCTTGGTAATAGCAGTTGCAAAGAACACTATTCCCCCAACCTAATTAGGAGGCATAGCACATGAAATCCATATTGTAAGTAAGATAGTTAAAATTGACAGTAGAATTTAAGAAATTGCATTATCTAACAAGAGACTATAGAATCTTATGAATTAGGTCAGAAAACACAAGCTACCAGCCATGGAAGCCATCAAGTTTAATGGCCTTCTATGTAATGAATCAAATAATCTATGACAAGCTTTATACTAATTGTATAACTCAGCTCAAAATAGACCTATCAACTTACAACTTCTCAATGAGTAAAGTGACCTCTATTTTCCAATATGAAACTCAAAGACATGATCAACAAGTATAGTAGCTCATCTATTCTGGATCCAGACCATATCTTGTAGAATCATCTTAAAGAGGTATTAAACAATACCAGATACTGTTCTAACATTGTCGACATAGCAAATACATATATCAATCTCAGCTACTGGCCAACTCACTTCAAGAAATTGTTGTCTATTATCATCCCTAAACCAAATAAACCTTCATATAACACTCTAAAAGTCTTTCACTCTATTGTACTTCTCAATATGCTAGAAAAATTAATTGGAAAAGCAATAAGCAGTAGACTTTAAGTACATTCTATTGCATCAAACTTATCACAAAATGAACTACTCACTTATTTGTAATATATGAACCTTGGGTGCACTTTCAGAGGTTTAGGAGTGATTCAGAAGTTCAATAATAATAACAATGATGATTAAGATCAATACAGATGATAAAGGATAAAGATTAATAATAATTGATGTTGTTAAGTCTAAGATCTAATTCTCAGACACAGAAGTATATATATATATATAAAATAGTGATGGTTTGTGTACAAGCTGTTTCCATCACATGATCAAAACTCATACCTAATGGGATGTTACGATCTTAAGCTAGAGCTCAGGTTGCAATCTTAGGCAAAGACTTGAGAAAGAATAAAGGGATATATCAAGTGGTAAAGTGTAACGATACAGGAATGTATCTATGCCATATATACTATAGAACATGTTGTTACAATGAATAGTCCATAAGGTAAATGAGTCATAAAGCATGAGGAAACAGAGAGGAGAAAATGAGGTTGTGACACCTATTACATAAGGCACTGACTGAGACTACTTTGGCACAGCCGATTGTGTCATCATATCCTCAACCCAACTCCATGCTGTATCCTCGAGGTATCAATCATAACAATACCTTGTTTTCAGCTTTCATGTCCTCATGAAATTAAACCAATATCTCCAATTCTCCAACCACATACATTGCAACTGTTTTCTTGTTAGGACTGATAATGACCTAGCCTCGGTTGTCGATTGCAATGAAGAATAGTTCATGCAGAGGTCCTCCTTGGAACATCCTGATAGGATATCTGTTTCTTGATGTTTCCATATTATTTTTGTTGTCCACCAAAGCCATCACTACTTCTTTCCAGAAGTCAGGATCTTGTTCTTCTCTAGAGCGAAGCAATTGATAATAGGGAGGTGGTCAGAATACTCTTGTCTGGGTAGGGGATTTGACAAATTTCATGTACTTGAGAAGATTGTCAATCTCCTCGTCAATGAAACTCGAGCTCTTTGTCGAGATTGACTCTGATGCTTCATATGGCTTGATTAGTATTACTTCTTCTTCTTCTACTCTTCCTTTCCCTTTGTCTTGTACTTCCTCTTCAATATATAGGTCCTGAATTTCCTGAATATTTTCATCCACATATTTGTTTCCTTTTTCTTTGTATTGATCTAATTCGTTGGCCAGCATCCTTTGGATTTGGAATGCTCATTTGTCCATGTCACTTTGAACCAAATATCGAAGATCTTCCGATATCTGTGTGATATTCATAGTGTTTAGTGTTCAATTGTTAATACTTACCATTAGAATTGTCTCCTCCATCTCTGTCATTATAGTATTAGTTTCTTCAACTATTTTCTTCATATCCTTCACCATCCTCTGCACATCGATCATTGCCTCTATTCCTTTCAAGGTCTTGTGGTATAACCTCATCCAATCTTCTCTCTCCTTCTTCATTACTTGTGCCTGGTCCATATTGTTCAATTTTCTTGAGATATAAGGGTTAGGGAAAGTGGATGCTGTTGTGTAGTTGTTGTTGTTGTTGGACAATTGAGAAGACATTTTTGTTGAAAAGTAGCTGTGGTAGTTTGAGTAAATACTTTTGCTGTCGAAATGGTATTTTACCCCCCTCTCTTTATAAGTTTCGACTCGAATACCTTGCCCAGTAGTCTTTTATTGCTTCTCTTGCATGAGGCAACCCCATTTCAGCTATCCATTGGTCATGTTCATCCCCATAGTTCTTCCAATGTACCAAGTATTGCACCTCTCTTCCTCGTTTTCGATGCTTCCTGACTTTTTCTATCTCATACTCCTCTTCTTCATTAATAATCATTGGTGGAGATGCCGGCTCCTCGTGCTGTCCTTTGAACTTTGGTTTCATACATCATGTCAGCAGATTCTTATTGAAGACATTGTGAATCATTCATCCTTCTAAAAGCTCCAGTTCAAATGCTCCCAATCCAATGTCCTTTGAGATTTTGAATGGCCTGTATTTTTTATTGTCCAGCTTCTTTGAGGGTCGGTTCGAATGGATATTTTTGTTCTCCAGCCACACATTGTCACCAACCTTCAATTCTTGAGAATTCCTCCTTTTCTTGTCAAACTGCTTCTTCATATTCTTTTGCACTTCTTCCATTGCTTTGGTCGCCTGTTCCCAGCTTTTTTGTAATCTGATAAGGAAGTCTTCTACTCATGGAATGTCCATTTTTACCATGAGGTTGCCTTTCCAAGGATGTCTTCTGAAGTTTAATTCGAATGGAGTCCTTCCTGTTGCCACATATCTCTTGTCATTGTACTGGAATTCCACAGCAGCCAACCAATTTGTTCAATCATCTTGTTGATAATTCACATAGTGTCGCAGAAACATTCCTATCTCCTGGTTGATTCTTTCCATTTGACCATCTGTTTAAGAATGGTATGCTGTCGATAGTTGTCTCTTTATTCCTAATACCTTTGTGAATTCATCCATGAATTTCGATGTGAATTGCAGTCCCCTATCACTTAGGATCTTTCTAGGTACTCCATGTAGCTTCCAAATGTTGTCCCTATAAATTTTTGCTATTCCCTCCAATGAGATATTCGTCGTTGTTGCTTTTAGCTAAATCATCTTTGTAAATCAGTCGACAATGACCACTATAGCATCCATTCCGTTTGACTTTGGTAAAAGCCCAATGATGTCGATACTGATTTCTTGCTATGGTCCTTGAGGTATATCCAATGGATGTAATTCTCCTGCCTTCTTTTGATGTTGAACTTTGTTCTGTTGGCATTTGAAACATCCTTGTACATATTTCTTGACGTCCTCTTTTAGTCCTAGCCACCAGTACATTCTCTTGAGAAGTTCCAACATCCTATGTTGACCTGGATGTCCTACATCCACTGAGTCATGGTTTTTCTTCAGAATTTCCTCCCATATCTTCTTGTTATTTGGAATGTAGACCCTTCCCTCTATGTAGACCACTCCGTTTTCTTCCCAGGTTAGACCGTCCTCTTTCTTCAGTGCTTGAACAACTTCTTTCTCTCTTGTTGTGTTTCTCTTGATTTCCTTGAGTATATTGCCTTCTTTCACTGTCGTTTTCCTTTTGATCATTGTGATTTCTGCCATGGTTCTTTGTTGCCATAATTCTTCTTTCAAAGTTGAACATCTTGATTATTTTCTTTGGTGTTCACTTGTTCTTTTCTTGAAAGAATGTCTGCCTTAGTGTTTGTCTTTCCCGGTATATGTTTCAATGTAAAGTCATAGTCTTGCAACTTTAAATACCATCGAGCTTGTCGTCTATTCAACTTGTGAGGTTCTCGAAAGTACTTCAAATTTTCATAGTCTGTCCAGACTTCAAAGGGTTCCATTACATCCAGCAGGTATTGTTTCCACTTGGCTAGAACCTCCACTATTGCTAGTAGCTCTTTATCGTAGATCTCGTAGTTTCATTCTGCTGGTTGCATTGTTCTTGACAAGAAAGCTATCGGTTTCCATTTCCCATCTTATTCTTGGGATAGTACTCCTTCTATTGCATATCCTGATGCATCTGTCTCCACTCTGAATTTTCCCTTTCTTTTTGGTAGAGAAAGGACCGGTTGACTTGTGATCTTTTCCTTGAGTTCTTCAAATGCCTTTTGATGTTCTTCTTCCCATTTCCATTCCTTCTTGCCTTTGAGTTCATTCAAAGGTTTTGCCATATGACTGAAGTTGTAAATGAATCGTTGGTAGAAGTTGGCAAATCTGAGGAAACTCTTGATATCTTTGACTTTTGTTGGTGTTTTCCATTCTTTCACTGCCTTTATCTTTTCCTGTTCCATCTTGATCTGTCCTTTTCCAACTATTATCCCTAGTATGGGGATTTCCTCCATGTTGAAGTCACATTTCGATCGTTTAAAACACAAGTTGTATTTCTCTGCTATCTTCAGGAACCTGACTGTTCGTTCTTTCAGTTCTTCCATTGTCTTTGCTGGTATTACAAAATCGTCCATGTAGTTTGTCAGTACGCCTTCATGAAGTAATTCCTGAAAAATACTGTTCATCATTCTTTGAAAGGTTCCTGGCAAGTTACATAGTCCGAAGTACATCACTTAAGGTTTGAATAGTCCTTTGCTGGTTAGGAATGCAGCCTTCCATTCATCTCCTTCTTTAATTCGTACATTGTTGTATCCCCAAATCAAGTCCAATTAGTTGAAGTATCTCGCCTCTTTGAGCTTGTCGATTACTTTTCCAATCAAAGGTAGTGGCATCTTGTCCTTTATTGTGACCTGGTTTAACTTCCTGTAGTCTTGAACCAACTGTAATGAACCGTCTTTCTTTGGAATATAAAAGTAGGGTGCCGCATATTTTGACTTTGATTCCACAATGAGTCCTGCTTTGAGTTGTTTATCTAGCCATTGGTTTAAGGCTTCTTTCTCCTTCAGTGTCATTGCATAGGCCTTTGCATTCAATTCCTTTGGGGCTTTATCCATCAGATTTATCTTGTGGTCCCATTCATGTCTTCCTGGTAACTTTTCGAATTTTTTCTTGTTGAATAGATGTGTGAAGGGCCAAATGTACTCTGGTAAATCTTCTGGGTTTGTCTTGTCCTGTTCCTTTCCGATTTCCTCATTGTCCTGTTCCTTGTTATCTATTGTTTCCATTGCCTTGGTTCTCCTGGATTTAAATCATATGTTCTCATGTTTCATTATACAATTTCCTGGACATCTTGTAAATTTGATAGTGCTGTTCTTCCAATTGACTTCTGGATTATGCTTGACCAGCCAGTCATGTTCTAAGAACATGTCCATTCTATCCAAGTCCATTACTGCTGCTTCCAGTTTTTCTTTGTGTCCATTGATTTTGATCTCTAGAGGCGCTACCTTGGTTACCTCTCCATTCTTTGTTCCATTGGCGTTGAATACTTTGAAAGAGAAGTTTATTGGCTTTGTTTGGATTCTCTTGTCCTTGACCAGTTGTTTGTCAATTCATATGTGTGTACATCTGGAATCCACCAGTGCCTCTACTTTCAACTTCTTGCTGTTCTTTGTCTTGATATTTGCTTGCATGTTTAATTCCTTCTTTCCCTCGCTAGTTCAGCGATTCAGAATAACATATTTATTATTCTGGGAATTTACATGGAAGATCTCTTGTACCGTGCCTACTCGAGATCTTCGCCAAAACCCTATTTGTTCTTGTTGTCTTCATCATCTGATTCTTCTTGAACTTTTTGTTTCTTCATCGTCTGTTTCCCTTTACAATCTTTGGCAATATGCCCCTTCTTGTCACATTTAAAACACGTTCGTGTTTCTCATTCCTTCTTTTCTGATCGGCATTCCTTTGCCATATGACCATACTTGTTGCAATTGAAGCACTTGAGCTTTCCATCTTTGAAGTTCTCGTTGGACTTCCCAATATCCATTGGTTGTCTTCTTCTTCCGTATATTGTTCTAGTGCTTGTCTTGTAATCATGTTGTCCCTCTGTGGACTCGTATTCTTATCCTACTGATGTGATCACCACTTTCCACTCCTTGAGTGACTCTGGCATTGCTATCAGCAGATATTGTTATAGTACGAGAGTATGGACAGACTTTGGACTAGGGTTAGGGTTAGGACCTTAGATAATTATTAGTCTACAACGGACAAAGGGTTAGGAAATAAGCACGTGACCAGGAAGTCATGTGATAGAGTCTAGATAGGAGTTAGGGTTAGGAGTGATGTCAAGGGACATGGATTCCTCATAGTGTACACATGATGTGCACATGTACAGCAGAGATTAAAGGTATGACATCAGGGCACATGTAGAAAGCATGGTGGCCTTATGGAAAACACATGTGGATGAGTAATAGAATATGAGGACAGAGCATGGACTTTAGGGTCGGTTATATAATGTTGTAGCATGGACTAGGACAGGATAGTATATATAGTGGTAGATATTAGTAGGAGCTCCTTATCGAGTTCTCTTGTATCAACCCGGTATAAGGTTTAGTCTCATAACCAACTCTAAGGTTTTGAGTCTACAACAGATATCCTAATATTGTCTTGATAATATCTTGTCGTATGTTCTTCTTTAATAGAAAGATAACATGTAGCTCATCTGTGTCTGTCTTCATGGCCAATGTGTTGAACTCAATCATAAAGTTCACTGTGTTTTTCTTTCCTTACTTGAATGTTTTGATCTTCCATTTGGCATCTGCTGCCTTCATCTTGTCGCTGAATGTGGTCTTGATTTCTCATACAAAATCTTCCCAATCTTGGGTTCTGGTTTCTTCATCTAGCTCATCGAGCTTTCTCTGTGCATAAATGCCCGCTACACCTCCTCTGAGGCAAGCCAGGATCGCTGTGATCCTATCGTCAGTCTCCATGACCCTATTACTCTTGAGGAACAGTCTTATCCCTCTCCACCAGTCTTCAAATTTCGTTTGGTCTCCATCGAACCATCTTGGGTCTGGTACCATATTCTTTAGCATTCCTACCTGTACGTTTTTGCTATTTGCTACAGCTACTGGTGTTGGTGCTACTAACATTTCTTCTATGGTTGTTTGTTCGTACTCTCTTGAGGCTTCTTCCATGATCTGCAAGAATCCTAGTCATTCTGACAATGCCTTAATATCGTTCGTACTTCTGGAACTTGTCTTGGTTCCTCTTCATAGTTTATACTATATGTGTTTCGTTCTCGACAGGTAACTCTGTCTAGTATCATCTGTATGCACCTCTCTTGCAAGGTGAGCTCGTCAACGCTTTACCAAATATTACAACCTTAAGCTAGAGCTCAGGTTGCAATCTTAGGCAAAGACTTAAGAAAGGATAAAGAGATATATCAAGTGATAAAGCGTAATGATACAGGAATGTATCTATGCTATATATACTATAGAACATGTTGTTACAATGAATAGTCCATAAGGTAAACGAGTCATAAAGCATGAGGAAACAGAAAGAAGAAAATGAGGTTATAGCACCTACTACATGAGGCACTGACTGAGACTACTTTGACACAGCCGATCATGTCATCATACCCTCAACCCAACTCCATACTGTATCCTCGAGATATCAATCATAACATGGGAGCTGTCATCTGTTATAATAGCTGTCAGGCTAATTTTAAAAGATAACTAATTATGTTATTACATTGACATGCTTGTATCTCTATCAATACTTATTGCTATGAGATATACTATATATAATTAGGAACAGTTTGATAAGCACTTTCCAATGCAAGTTCAATTATGTGAATCCATCCAGCAATTCATGAAATATTAGTAAACAAAGCTTTTACAGTTACTGATGACCTAATATCTCAGTTGTTTGTTATTGCTTTTATATGTCCTGCATATGTTCATATAGCCTCTATTTGGGGCTTTTCAATGCAACTTGGTTTGTAAAAATCAGTCTACTGGTTGTGGAGATACAAGCTCAATGAAGTTTGTGACAAAACTTTATCCATTCAAGCCAATTGGGAGGCATCAAGTAATGTTTGACAATTGATGATGGTATTTTCTTGACTCATCTCATATGTACAGGATGGGTAAAACATCTTTATACAAGCACTCTTGTATTTAACATAGCATAGTTCTTTTCTTTTCTGAATCATTAACTACTTTCTATGATTCTAACCAAAGTGGATTTTGATTCAAAATTTTCCTGATTTTTCTCTGATTATTTAATCAACAGACTGGCTCAATATTTTTGGAATCATTTTATTTCTCCTTTCTTTAGAGCTAATATTGGTGTTAGTCAGAAATCTGCTCTCTTATTTATTCTCTCAGCCCTTTATATTGCTTCTATTTTTTATATACTGGAAAAAAGAACAAGAAATTCTATTCCTATTCCAATTTTCTTTTTATTATTTGTTGACAATGGTTTTCTTATTTATCATGAAAAAAATTTCAAAAAATTGTAGTTATAGTATTATTTTTTCTCTCTTTAGACAATTCAGACTTGTCATTGAGTATAATAAGTCTGAGGTTTTTCATTTCTCCAAATTTACAAAGAACTTTAATCCTTCTTTTCTAGATCTGAGACCTTTAGGAGATGTGGCTCTGAAACAAAAAGACTCTTGGTGTTATTTGGAATTTTTCTTTGATAGAAAACTCTCATTTCAGTACCATACCTATTATTACACCAACAAGGTGTTATCAACCATCAAAAGCATGAAGATGTTGAGAAGTTCAACAAGAGGTCTCTCACTGGTGTACAAATAGCTATTATATAGAATGCATATGCTCTTAATCAGATTATACAGTTTCCAGCTCTGTTATTTCAAAGGAGTGCTATTATACCATCCTCTCAAAGAACTGAAGAAAATGCAAAGAAGAGATGTCCTTTGAATTACAGGTACTCTTTGTACATTACCATCATGGAAAGTTAAAGCTATTGCCAGCCTCATTCTTATTCATTTTCATTTTGATAAAATTAGCAGCCAACATCATCTTTGAATATTATCTCTCCCTAAGCAACATGTTGTTAATTTCCTCTTGGACAAACACCATTCCAAGAATTTCAGTCCTCACTGCATGGCCACATCTCAACTTATGACCAGACAATAATCTAAAATCAAGAGTTCTATAGTAAACACTAATAATCATCTGAATGAAAATTTTTCTTCTTTTGATAATTTAAACAAAGAACTCTCTTCAGGTTTTCATCTGGTTGACACTTTTTCTAATCACTTTTCTTTTCTTTCAGTCAATCAAAAAGACCCTATATCACTAAATACCCATCAAGATAGACTAGACAATATCTACAAAGAGTTACTTGCAAAGCAAGACATTGTGCTCATCATAACAGACACAAGTATCAAAAATAATGTAGCCATCTTAATTTCTCATATTCACAGAGGTCAAGAAATTATTACCAAATCAGTTTATCATGCAACCAATGTAAATTCCACTGAAGCTGAACTATTTACTATCAAATATGAAATCAATCATACTACACATATTCATCCATATCAGTTACACTCTATTGCTATATTAAAGGATCTTAAGGAATTTTTAAACAAGAGTCTCAATAACTTTATTAACTTTTGGGATTGTCCAGATAGTATCAAGTAGTCTCCATACTTATTACTCAACAAAGAGTCAAAATGTCTCAAAATTGATCCCATACTTCCAAATAGATTGTTATGGGAGTTCAGCAGAAAAAGAAAGTATGATTTCATTGTTTACAAGTAGCAGATGTATTTTCAAGCCTCAGAATACAAAGAGAGAAACTTCCTCAAGTTAAATGACAATGATAATATACTGATTTGTCTAACCTATGCCAAAGATAGAGCTTGGCTGAAAATTTTCAGCTCTTCAAACTTGTTGTGTGTATGTATCACCAGACTGGTTACAAATCACATACCAATTGGTGAATATAAACTTAGATTTTTTCCTGAAGAGTTTATAGCATGTCCATGTGGTAATTACCCTTTTAAGTGATTCTCTCTTCAGATTCCAAGACTTCTTGTACCATAGACACTCAAAAAGAATATATCTTCTCATCTTAAAGATATTCTTTCTTTCCCAGAGTTCAATCCTAGAGCCTTTTGTTTTCAGAAAAGTATTACATAAAGAAAGATCCTTTTCTTAACAGTATTTTATTTTGTATTTACTTTCATTTTTCTCTTTCATTTTCTCTTTTTTGTTTTTATTTCTCTTTCTCCTTATTTAAGTAGTTATATTGTAATTACCACAGTCTACTACTATTGTGTCCTGTATAATAAATTGTTGATTTTAAAAAAATGACACATGATATTATAGGTCTAGAACATAATAAAAGGAACTAGAAATATAATATCAGAATACATGTCTACAATATGTTATTCTTATATATAATAGACTTATTAATAACACATATAAGACTACTTAGTGAGCTGCCAGCTATCATAAATTAATGTTATAGCTTAAGCTTAAGTATATCACAAACTTTATTCAACTTATATCTCTATAACTAGTAAACCGATTTTTACAAACCAAGTTATACTGGAAAGCTTCAAATAAGAGCTATTCATACATATGTGGGATATATAAAAGTGGTAACAGATTACTGAGATATTAGATTATCAGTAACTACAAGTTTCATTGGCTATTATCTCATAAATAACTAAAAGAATTTCTACAATTAAATTTGCATTGAAAAGTGTTTATCAAACTGTTTCTGATGATATATATATTACATAGTAATCAGTATTTATAGAGATATAAAAATATTAATATAGTAATATAACTAGTTATCTTCTAAAATTAGCCTAATATTTGCTATAACAGATAATAGTCCTATTAAGTATGAGTTTTGATTATGTAATAGAAACAGTTTGCATACAGACTATTACTATTTTGTTCATATACTTTTATGTTTGAGAATTAGACCTCAGACTTAACAATATCAATTATATTTTATCAATTATCATCAATTATCATTTATTATTATCATTCTAAACTTTTGAGTCACTCCTAAACCTCTAAGAGTACACCTAAGATTTAGATTTCACAAACAAGTGAGTAGTTTATTTTGTAACAATATATAAATATCACAAAATAAACTACTTATTTATTTGTATTATCTAAGCCTATTGGAGAAACAGAATGCATAGTAGTGTTGTAGCAACTACTCGCTGTAACAGCACTTGTGATATGCTTACTTCAGCAAAGCTCTCAGTTGGCTATCTAGTAGTGGGGATTACAAGAGAACTTGACAAGGAGCCCTTGCTATATTACTCCTCTATTTATATAAATACAATGTGGTCCGTGCTACAATAATGTGTCTACCTTATGTTCTATTACTCATCCACCATGTGTTTTTCTTAAGGCCACCATGCTTCCTACATATGCCCTGACATCATACTCTTAATCTCCATCACCATGTGTGCACCATATGTACACCATGAGGAACCATTGTCCCTTGATGTCATCCCTAACCCTAACTTCTTCTAGACTCTTCCCAATCCTTCTAGACCCTAAGTCCTTCCAGACCATTCTAGCCTCTGTCACCTGACTTCCAGGTCACGTGCTCTTCCTCTGTTGTAGACTAATAATTATACTATCTATCTATGTCTGGCTAACCCTAACTCTAGCCAAAGTCTGTCCACACTCTTGTCTTATAACAAGTAGTATGATGTAGTATAAACAACTAACAACTACTTACCAATTGTAATTTTTGCAATGGAGAGCTTGGCTGTGTGAGTGAGGTAGAACAAGTAGTGGTAGTGTTAGAGTTGTGAACAATAGACTCAATTTTATTTCTCTTTTTCCTTTTATTTTTATTTTTACTTTACTTTTAACTTAAGATTAGGGTTTTGTCAAGATCATAGACAGTAGACTTTATTTTATTTTCTCTTTTCATTTTATTTTTATTTTTTTT
>Ga0157363_1001358_pt1 | contig 20282 bp, 7 predicted proteins | sample AttsexASBM1_FD_111477 | JGI IMG/M metagenome (GOLD analysis project Ga0157363, IMG submission 111477) | Fungus gardens microbial communities from leaf cutter ant in Ribeirão Preto, State of São Paulo, Brazil - Atta sexdens ASBM1 | ecosystem: Host-associated > Fungi > Mycelium > Unclassified ... | reverse complement strand
CTTCTCTCCATGGATTATTCCATACAATCTGCTTTCACCTTTTCACGCTGGAACCAACATGATTACATGCGAGAGTATGACTGAGATATATATATATATATATATATATATATATATATATATATATACTTATTAATATATACTATGTATATTAATATATACATGTATATTACAGAAAAATAATAACAATATGACATAAACGTAAAGTAAAATAAAAAAAATTTAATACTGATAATTAAGAATATAAATTAAAAATATAATTAAGAATATAAATATAAAGTAAATAAAGATTGTTGATAGATAAAATAAAATTTCAACTTTAGTAGCGTGTTTATTCTAGTTGTGAACTCGATATTTTATGATGTTGTTGAAAAGATATTTGTTTATTTGGACATTATCTTATTTCTTCGGCTGCTTTTCAACAACACGGTAAACTTGGATTAACTTTTATATTTAAATATTTAACAAGACTACAACTATAAAGGAATTGAATTATTTGAGGAATTTGATATAGTTACTCTTATGTTACTAACAAGAATAATTGTAATTCTACAGCAGTTTTATAAATGAAAATTTAAATATTACGAATCTTTATACGTTTGAATATCTTTTCCTACATTATATATTTTTTATATTTTTTATTATTTTACATTATTTTTTACATCTCACAATTCACTCATTTCCTGAAACTTCTACACTTTGATTTTCCTCTTGTTTTATATTTTATGATTCACGTACGATAGATAGATATAGTCTTACGTAAGTCGGATTCCCAATTAATTATACCCAGCAACAACATTCGACTTTCCTCCGTCAAAGAGTGTTTCTCTATGACTTATTTCTACAATTATCTCAAACGTAATACACATTAAACGCGTTGTTGGAACTGTGCGCACGGTGATAGATATATCATACGTGATGTAATTGAGGAAGTTATCCCATATATTAGAGTTGCAGTTGTAATAAGAAAAATACATTTTAAGAACCGCTATCATTTTCCTCTTCTATTTCTTTGATTGTTGATATTACAGGGTCAGTATAGATATTTTTTCCATATATCACGATTTCTTCCCCTCATCATTATTCCTTGTTGACAAGTGTGATAAAAGCAAAGTAAATAACGTGCGACAATTGACAGAGGAAACTTTCTCCAATTTGGGCAAATCCCAAATTAAAGAAGGCGTTGGCTGTTCCATGCTACTCACAGCCAATTCATAGTACGGCCGTTGTCCCGCAATCTCAGCACACAATATCGCCCCAATTGAGTTCCGCCGGCTTTGCAACAATTACATCACATCCGGCACGGATTCGAGTATGGTTTGCTGTATAGAAATTTCCTCGTCAGAGTTTGCAATTATTTATCTTTCCCTTTATCTCTCTCGATTGTCGGGTACGACAATATCTATCCACGATGTAAAGATTAATTTTTTTAAGCAGCCAATCTGTTAAGTTAATAAATAGAATCGACTTTAGCCGAATACTTGATGTGGAAATATTTAACAATTTCTATTTTTATTTTATATATATTTTATTTATTTTTATTTCTATTTTTAATGTTGAATATAATTAAATTTTATTAAATTAATTTAAATTAAATTAATTTTTATTAAATTAATAAAATTTATAAATTAATTTTATTAAAGAAGAGAAAGAGAAAAAATATAAAAAAAAACATCCTTTTAATTTTAGAAAGTACAACGAATATCTATTGTTGGTGGAACATGATTCTTCCTCTCTTGCGACATGATTAAATATGATGTATATATAAGTATGAAACATCTCGTTGACTTCTTTGTCCAATTTCTTTTCGAATTGTTAAACAAATATTAGCAATTGGAGAACAGTGTTTCTCTCAGCCTGGAGCAATTATTCCAGTTGTTTCTTCCGCGACGAGCAACCTTTTCTCAGCAATCGAGCCAAGTCAGAAGTAAAGGAAGTTCGAAGTCAGAGCGCAAGCGGAAATATGCATGATGACATCCGCGCGGACATGGAGATCAAAGCGTGGTTGGAAACGAAAGTCAAGGCGAAGACTAAGATCAAGGCCATCGCTGTCGATGTCAATATTCTATTACCGAGATTATTTATAATTAGTTCATAAGAAGAGAGAACTGATTGATTACGGCCAATTTAGAATCATTAACATCATTGATTCAACCAAGAACGAGATTAGATCGAGATCAGCTGGGATCACGAAGTCAAGGATGGCATTATTCTCGATGGTATCGCCAGTGTTGGCGTCGATAACATCCGCAATTTAGAAAAAGACATCTTCTCAGCTTCTACTTTGTTCGACAGCCTTCGAAGCCGACAACCAGGTGATGAAAGTTTATTAATCTCCGATCTTATCCAGTTCGATCCCCCAATCACATCCAACATCAGCAGAAGAGTATTTTTTAAAGCCAAATTAAAAAAAATAAAATTAGAAAAATGATTAAGATGGAAAATTAAGTATGAATAGAAATGTTGTAATTGCTACAATAAATTTAACTCCAATTCTTTATTTTGATAGAATCTATGATCTTCGTGTCAACTTCTTATCTAAATGTATAAACTAATTATATTAAAAAATTTTACAACAGTTGCAGAACTGTTTTCTCTATTGAACGCAGTCATTGATTTAAGATATTTTAAAGAGAAATGTAGAGATTTTTCTAGATTCCATTAAAGATATATTTATCTGTACATATTAGTTAAAAGTATTAGTTAAAAGTAAGTCAAATACTCAGCCAAAAATATATCACTCAATATAAAAAAAAAATAAATTTTTTATAATGTTAGCCCTAAAACCAACTGCAAAACACAAAACGAACAATTTGGCTTATTATAATTTTAATATAGCAAAATAACATTTTTCTACATAAAATTTACAGTTATGGTCGATAACTTTCTAAATAATCCAAATGAACTTTTGCACGAATATTTATTGTTTTATTATTAATATCTGTATAAAATTTAATTTAATTTCTCGTACAATATTATTTTCTCATCAAATTTGCAAATAAGTATTACAAAATGTAATTTTATATAAAAATCAGGACTAACAAAAAAATTAAAGCAAACTAATAACAGATTTTGCTCGAATTTTACACACCTATTCAGATGTAATAATGGAATAATCTATGAAATTTTTTTACTTTTGGTAATGTGTCATTTTTGAGATATGGCATATTTCCTTAATTAATACTTATACTATGTCATACATTTTCTTTGCAGAATATTCCATAGTGTAGCAAGAAATTAAATCAGAATTCGAATAAGAATCATACGTTCAGAGATTCGATCTCCACGCGCGACGGGAATAATATTATGCAACATACGCGCGCGATATTGCTCAACATGCGTTTCCGTGCTTAATCGGTGTTACTTACAAAACATACGAATTATATTATACAAACGGGTCGTGCCTTTAAGCAACTCCTTCACGCTGAAGTGAATCAGCTACCCGGCTTTCCTCATGGTTACTAATAATTATGTTAATTTCTTCGAAGAAGCCCATATTAACGACGCTTCAGGATTTGTGTGTATGGATGTGGCTATTGCCTAATTTCTTTTCAAGAGAAGAATTTCGTGTGATGTTACACCGCAGCTAAGAAATCGAGACGATATCGCTAAAACGATAACGCTGTTCTGCAGTGTCGGAATAAAATACAGAATAATTAAATTGCAAGAGGCTAATATTTTTAACTGTAGCAATCTTCTAAAAAGCTTACAGTTGCAATACTAGTTTTTGAATCCACCATATTGTATAATTGCGTCTACTTCATAAATTATTCATAAATTATTCATCGCTATAAATCTCGATCTAAATTGATTTTAAGTGAGCGGCGGAATTCACATTCCTATTAAATTTATTATATTTGAAGAGAGAATCTTATTTAGCAAGTAAAATTCCCCCGAGGTCTCTCTTTCTCTTTCTCTCTCTTTGCCCAGTTTTTATAAAACTGTATTCATCCTCAGCGACACGCCTTCTTCAATTGAGAGTGGGATCCAAATTGTGTGTTATAGACAACGGCGTTTTATTAAGTTTTATTAAGTTTATCATGTTGATAGTCCAATGTGTATTACTGTTATTAAACTGTTATTAAACTCCTATAATTGCTGAAAACAAGCGATTTTCCACGCTATTATCCAACGTGACAACTGCCTTCTTGCGTGCTGCACGCAGCACGCACGGAATCGCAAGCACGCATCTTGATATACAGGATATTAATTAAATTATTATTTATTTTTTTGGAATTGGCGCGGTAATCTTTAACTAATTAGTAAAACGATATATATTTAATCAAACGTGCAGTTATTAATTTCTTACGCGTCTTATAGAATGTCTCGAGTCGAGGCATCTTCCTTTACGTCATATCATTCACTGTGATTCTATCACTAATTTGAAATTATATTAACTTGGAACAAATGAGAATTTTACAAACACTGCATATTGTCGCATTTTAAAAGTGCTCGCGTCGAGATTTACTAATGAATAGATGAAAGTTAACGACAGTTTCTAATCTCTGAAAATATGTATATGTTTGCAGCAATTTCACGACATTACAGTACAAGATAATATATAGTTGTCTGTCAATTAATCTTACTACATGCCTTATTAAATCACGTCTATCCATAAATTAATCGCATGGTACCTGAATCATTAAACTTACGAAGTGAGAAAGCAATGAACTTCGATATATTTTAGTCTATTCTTGAAAGCACTCGATAAGCGAAAGTATTTTAAAGTAATCTCTCATATTTTATAGCTAGCAATAATGAGATATTAATTGATCAATACATATTAATGACGTATTATAACTCGACATTATAAAAGAAACTTTTCTAAAAATAAAATTCTTCCTGTACACGTATCAGCTTATACATTATCTCAAGGATACCTCGAAACCATCAAATAGACGTTCTCTTAATGACAGATTCTCCGGACAATTTGGGGACCAAACTTTTCCTCAGCGGAAATGTCGGTTGGTCATCATCTATTGTAATCTTCCAATTTTCTGCGTCCTTACAATTGTCAAATTAAAACCTTATTAAAGTAAGAGTTAGTTGAATGACGTAGTTTTGTTAACTGCTTGGCTCTGCAAAGATTAATTTGCGAAGGAAACCCTTTTTCTCGTTCTTGTTAATCAAATTAGTCAATATGTCCAAGATTTGTAATTGCATTACCTTAATGTATATTCCTATTTTTTTTTTAAAGAAAAAGGAAAGCATTAGACACGAACTCCAATACAAATTAATGCTTAGAATACGTATTTGACAATACTGTTGCAAATCAAATATTATTATTAATGTCCTGATACCCTCATTAACAATCAAGAATTTGTCTTCCTGATCAAATGAATCTTGCACTAGAATATATTACGACCCATGGTGTAAGAATCTGATATTTACACCATGGCACGATCAAAGACAGCGGCCACATCGGTTCCCATATGTATAACGTATCCCTACCTACCTATACCGCGTGGACCCTGGTGTCTTCGGAGTCACTCGAGCTCCGGTCGCGAATGATGCTTCGGTGACTGGTGGTTCAAGAGGTGAGAGACCACGTCTGATCCTGGAGGGGATAACAGGGACCGCGCCCGATGGCCGGCTATAAAATGCCGCCACGAGGATCGGGCCCAACCAGTCGTAATCGATACAAGAAGCTCCATTTTTCTAATCCTTCTCACTTAATCCCTTTCATCTCGAAGGAAGTTCTCCCTGTGAATCTATCTATTGCTCGATTCGAAACCATGAAGCTCGTCTTCAGATTAGCCCTGTTGTGCATCGCGGTGGCCTTCGTCGCCGCAGAAGATGCTCAGGTGCAGGAACGACCAAAAACCTTCCGAAGGTTGATACCCGCTGATGTTCTCCGCGGTGAGTTAACTCAACTCAATTTGAGGGTGAATTTTTTATTCCGTGACAAGCTCGCGATCTAAGGTCGATATTCATAGTCAATTCTTATTTCAAGACCGTCTTAAGTAATGTCTTAAGACGCTAATGTGACCCTTTTGGCTGGTATTCATAGGCCGTTATTCATAATCAAATCTTATTTCAAGACCATGAGCTAATGCAGCCTTCTGATTAGTTTCGTGATTTCTTAAGACCGTTCTTAAGACGGTCTTAATTATAGAAGATCTGGCTGCCATAGTCAATTCTTATATTCAAGACCGTTTTAAGTTCTGTCTTGAGATGTCGCGAACCAATCAGAGGTCCGCATTAGCGTTTTAAGATGGTTTTGAAATAAGAAGCGATTATGAATACCGAATCTTTGATTGATCCGTGATATTTTAAGACGATTTTGAATATAAGAACTGATTTTGAATATCGACCTTTGCGATTATTTCCTCCTACTCTCATTAAAAAAATTTTGGCTTCTTAATTGAGATCGCTGAATAAATAAAAAGGCCAGTAAAAGGAGTATCATTTCAATATTTGATTGTCAACATCAGTACTCGACAGTTATATGAGAATTCGATGAAAGATAACGAGAGAATATTTCTTTTCGCGAAAGAATATTTCATCTCGCTGCAACGATTTTTATCTTTGTGATGCTAATATCTCTTGATATTATCACGCAAGATGAAGACAATTAAGTAATATATCTGTCGGCAGAAACTCGCGTTGATTATGTGTCAGTTATTAGCGTCATAATTGTATGCTAATTTACTGAAGAAAAGATATCAACTTTAGAATAGCGCGATCTTTGCTTCTTAATTAACTTCTTAACTCATAAAAAAAATTATATATTAATTATTTATTAATTATTTTCATCATCATTCAATGTAGATAAATTTTAAATTACAAAATGTATTCTCTGAAATAATTTTTTGATGTTAATAAAATAAACCTTTATAACTTAAATTCTTCTGATAATGCTCGTTAACGCGAGTCCTTGATTAACTATAAAGACGAAATATGAAAATTAGTATAAGACTGATTTTAGAAAAACTTTATTTTTTGATTTTGTCGAGAAAATTAGCATTTTCGTTTTATTAGATATAGTATAAATATAAATATAACTTATTTTGTTAACATTATATCATAAGTAGATCTACTCGAGAAATGAAAGCGTGAAACTTTGGTTGAGAATCACTGCGTTAAGGTGTTTGGCCGAATTCAAGAACTGTATGTACATGACCGATAAGTGGGACGATTGGTCGTTATTTTCAATCGCTTGGAAGACTTGACATTTGGCTTTCTTACGATGCCTTGTCACGCGTATTAAACAGCTGTCTCGGAATCCCAGTAACATATAGGAGTGTCACGAATGCCATGATAGAAGCGATTTGTGTTCGAATCGGTCATTTAAAAAAGTTTATTTCACCTTGCATAATAAATACACACATATACATATATAAAAGATTTGAAAATGTTTCATGTAAGGAAAGAACTTTTCTGTATAGAATGTAAAAGAGGAAATGTATAATTATTCACTTTTTAAATTGATTCTATGGCTGTGGTCAAAGTCTTGCTACAAATGTTTTAAAGCATTTGATCAATTAGAAGAAAGAATTTTACAAACTGACCAATTAAAAAATGCTTCAAAGCGTTTGCAACATCGCGTTGACTTATATCGCATATTGCTGTATTTATTCAGTCTGAAAAATTTTTTATTTTCAATTTTGTTATTCCAAATAACTTTGCACATAATTTTGCTTAAAGAGTATCTTAATCAGAAGTTGCTTTCAATTCTGCGTGAAAAATCTTTATTATTGAATCATGAGAAGTCGCGAGAATTAATATTCAATCAATCGTTGGATTTTCCATGATAGATTTCTGAAATAATCTTGTCATCGCCTACATTTCCGTTTCTCGCGTCGACCTTGATTATGGCTTCTTTCTCGCTCCATAATTAACGCGTCTCAACATTATATCTCAGATGTTTATCCATGCGTAAATCGACCCTGATAAACGTCAGCGTCGAATGTCTTTTTGTATTGATCCATTATCTTGTAACGCGAGCATGGTCCTTGTAAATCAGAGATTCGCAGGGACGCAGGATGATGTATCGTTTGAGATCCCCTGAGATCAAGAAAAATAGCAAACTCTGCTCCGTTGGCGTCAAGATCACGAGACTGCGTGAAAGTTTCGTGCGGTAATCATCATCTTATAATCCCCTTTGCCCCCGGTAATGCCCCCTCTTCTCTTTCCATTCTCCCTTTCTCGATATTACTTTCTTCTTTATACGGTAGATGCAATGATGCGTTTCTCCTCTCGATAAATTAACAAGATCGTTACGAAACCCGTTGCTTTTATGCCCGTTTCTAATGTACCTAGTTTAATTTTAATCTTGATTTAATCAACTTTGTATCTTTTTCTAGTTTTAGAATTAAAAGAGAATAAAGAATAAGTTAAACCATGATTGTAAAGTTAATCTTACGTCCTTGGGACGTTTTATATATTTAATCCTATTACTCTGTTCATTTATTTAAATTATAGAAATTATACTTTATTTTTTTAAATATATCATTTAACATTAAAAATAGACCAAGTCATTATCATTTCTATTTCTTTAATTTATATGATTTCTTATGTAAAAGATAAGATCCTGAAATTTTTTTCAATCTTCATATTCATGAAATATTTGGTTTTTTTTCCAACACATTTATTATTTTTGTAGTGATTTATTTGCTTGCTTTTTTAAGTAAGTAAGAAACATTGATTCATCTAGTGTTAAAAACTTTTTCCTTTGACATTTGACTTCCTCTGTTAATGTATTATAAAATCTTTCTTTCTGTGAAAACACATTAATTTTATTTTTTTTTTAAATTGTTTTGATTATATTTCGAGTATAGAATGCAATAATATTTATTATGTAATATACGCTATAACTTTTTAATACAAAATTTAAATTTGCCTCTCACATCCTTTAATATATTTATTGTTTATTAAAATTAATCCTTTGTTCTTATAAATTTTTGATTATATTGACTCAAATGATATAATTGTATAATAAATGAAACAAAATTACAGAGTTAACACAGATTATATTTTGATTATATGTAACATTTAAAAAAATAGATAGAATTCTCGCCAATTAAAGCTCGACTGTTAAGACTGTAGATTAAAGACTGATGTATTGTATTGGGTTGTTCGGAAAGTTCGTTCCGACTAAAATTTAAATTTTAATACATAAATTTTATACATTTATTAAATTAAAATTTCAATTTTCCTTCAACACGAACTTTCCAGACGACCCAATACAAGCGACATTTTTCTTTTCGTAACCATTCATTGTGAATCCCCATCGCGACTGTTGATGAGAATAATGTTGAGTAATTTTGCCCGCAAAATTACGAACGTTCTCCAATAAAATCGCGTCAACCGCGAGCGGTCAATTTGAGTGTCTTCCTGAGAGAAAATCCTTGATATTCGCATAGACGCGACAATCGTTCCTGGTCTTTAATTACTCATGGTCGTGTTCTTTCTTATTTGTCGGCGCAGACCTGAATTTCCATGAATAATCGAATTAGCCACGGAGTAATGACGAGGAGGGAATTACGAGTGGCCTCGTTGCTCGAATTGTAGTGAAGGAAGGAGATCGCATAAATACGGGTGTGGAAGCTCATGGGAAGGATAGAATTATTTATTTGCCGACTCTTGGAAGGTCATAGATTATATATACGTGAGACGAAGGCCTCGAATACGCGACAGGCTCGCGGAAATTCTTCACGCAATATGCAAACAATACTTAGCACCTTATACACATAAGCAACGAACAATTGCCAGTTTTTTCCACCTTTTTTAGCTTGAAAGAAGAAACACCGAAGGACCTTTTATACACTTTTGGAATACATTTGCTCTGATGCTGTTGTTTGATTGACATAAAAATTAATAGGACTACTCTTGCTAATAGGACTCTTATTTTTTTTTAATTATATGATAACGTGTGTCTTGCAAAGTGTTCTTGCTATTGGAAAGCGAGAAGCGCACTTCAAGAAAGTGGCACCCAGCAATGACAACCAGCACGATGAAAGTACGGGCGAGATCAAACGTATACGAGTATAAAATCAGAGAGAAAGAAACATCCCTGATAGCAAGACTTTCCAGATTAGCGATGCAATCAGAATACATCTTTATCGTTGTATCACATATGTACCGTAATAATAAATTGTTACTCGACTATTTCCCGATTAGGATTTCTTGAAAGTCTAGCCGGTTTCGTTTAAGAGGGACACAGAATATTTTCGCCAAATGTTAATGTTTCTGCAAAGAATGAATTCTGAAAAGAATGTCAGCAAATATATTCTTGCAATTAGCAATTCTAATTTCGCATTTTAAACAATGCTCGCTCGATAAATTCTGAATTTTTAATTTCACGAGAGTTATATTGCTTGCCTGTTGCAAGTGAAAGTTTGCTATTTATTTTCCTTGTTCCTACTTTTAATATATTTTTTGCGACTATCGATTAACGATTTTAGTTTTATACTTCAATTTGTATTTTAGAATTCTGCACGGAAAGAATGCTTTTGCTGAAGTATTTAAAGTTAGATACAAATATGAAAATAGTTTTGTTTGAATCTCTCTCTTATCAAAATATTGTATTTATGTAAGACGCTCAAATTGATTGCTAGACAGATAGAATTTTAGAACTTTTTGCAGTATCAACGTTTAAGTGTTTTATAATTATTGTGATAGTTAAACAAAATTATTTTCAACTAAATTTTTAGATACTTAGGTACAAATTTTTAGATACTCACAAATTATTTTCTATTTAAGTGAGGAAATTTTTTAATCCTTGCAACTAGAACTCACTTCCTCAGGTCGCAGATGAAAAGAATGCAGCAACAATAATGATAAAGTATAATATGAAAAACGTGTGTATGAATTACATCAAATATAATAAAAACGTGACATCTCTAATCTTTATTGCAAATTTCTCTTCTCGAAATTTAGTTATGATTCCACTTTCCAATTTGAAATCTAAGTTCTTATATCGCTTCTAATTGAATCGACATAAAGATCGTAATTTCCACTCGTGTCTCTTGCGTCTTTAACAAGTGTCCTTGTTTACTATTTTATAGTGACCGGTAAAACGAGAAAACCGCAGAGACATTAACGGTGCCGTAAACGCCGATCACGTCGCAGCTCAGGTCGGCATTGAGAAAACGGTAACGAACACGTCATTGTTTAACACGAACAACACGTTTGTGTTAAATTATACGGCTAGACAATCTGACGTCAATGCAAGATGCGTAATCCTCTATTCGATCTTATCTGCTTTACGTATATTACATGTTAATATAAATTATAAAATGTTAGAAAGATACCGGTCAACATGACTCATGAAGACAAGTCAAATTAACTTATAAAATCGATAAATTATAGCAGATAAATCGATAAATTAAAAATTGACAAGAAAAATAGTATAAAACCAATCAAGGAAATTTATATAGTTTAATAAAAAATAATCATTTACGATAATTTCTCGATTTTATAAGTTAATTTGAATTTGTCTTTAATAATTTATTGATTTTCGCAAATAATTATTGAATAAATTGTAAATAATTATATATTTTTTGATAAAATTACAATATTAATAATTAAATCTGATTGGTTTTCTTCTGATCATTTCTTTTTTAAATTTCTTCAGCTTGGATCGAAGAATCGCTCAGGAATTTTTCAATAATCCTCGCTTCGACGGTAAAATCTTGTGAGTCATCGCGAGACAAGCCTCGAAGGGCTGATGTAATCGCTAGCCGTAAAACCAACGCGTCGACGTCCGTCGTAATGACGCCCAACATTTGTCGTCGGCGCGTTGCGTAAAAGCGGCGCGCAACCGACCGATTCGGTGACAGTGAAAGTGTTTCTCCTTGAAGTTTTTAGCACGATCACCGTTGCCGCCGCCGCCGTCGACGACGACGACGACGCGAACGCCGATGTGTTCCTTGTTCCAATCATCGTCGTAGATGGGTATCGAGACGATATTCGTCGTCGCCGATTGCAATTCGAATTAGCCTCGTAATATCGTCATCCATTGCGCTCGTCGTCGTCATCGTTGTGTGGCTCCGCGTCGAGGAAGTGAAATTCGCGACTATTACTATTGTTGCAAATACAGATTGGCTCGGAAATAGGATGCCGAACCCAATGGGTGTGTTGCGTTCGTTGTTGAGTTTACAATAGGGATAATGCGAATTCTTCGATATTCTAAAGCGTTCGCCGATGCGAGATTATTTCTTGATGCGACCAGAAAATCGATTATGTTTCTTGAAATAAGATAAAAATTATAAAAATAATCAAATTACTAGGCGTTAGTATTTTGAATTTGCTGTTTTTCATAAAAATAACTGTCTCGCCAAACATGTTAAACATGTTAAAATATAAAAAATTGTATTATTTTTAAATGTATTTATCTTTAGATACATCTATAAATTCTTTCTCTCAATATAAAACTGTCCCGCTTTGGATTTAGTTATATTCGATTTAGAGAGAGAGAGAGAGAGAGAGAGAGAGGGAGGGAGAGAGGGAAGCAAAATAATACAAAACAATAAAATAATATAATAATAATAAAATAATATAAAATAATAAAAAAAAATTGAAGCAGAGATCTCTGATCACAATATATCGCTTTGTCACTTGCAATAATATTTCTGATTGCGTTTTCCCTTCTAAAAAAAATCTAAAATCTTGGTTAGATTCATGGTTTGATGCCTCTAATTTCACCGCGATGTGCATGCAATGCGATATTAAAAAACACATCCACTCTCTCGAATTAATTCTTTCATCTGCTCGGATATTCAGGTCGGCGAATTAACGAGCAACATTGTTGGGGCGAGTATTATAATGCCGTTTAGGTCCGGCGCGTACAGTGCGTTAGAAAGTAACGACACTTTTGCGGAATTGCGCGTGACGATCGAGGTAACGATATAATACTCAGGCGAGCGAACAAGTTATTAAGGAAACGCGATATCACCGTCTTATTTCACCGTTCGACTTCGACAAGCTAGCGATTCAGATAGCCTTTTACTTCAATCTCTAATAAGAAGGCTTTAAAGAATAAAAATTAATAAAATAACAGTAAAATCAGAGCCACTATTTCTTTTACAAAAAGAGGACACTATTTCTTTTGCTTATTGAGCCACTTTTTAATATCCTCCTTTAACATGTTTCGATCTCATACTTTTGGATCATTCTAAATAATTAACAAATAATACTATAGTCAATAAATTTGATTATAGTATTATTTGTTAATTATTTAGAATGACTCAAAAATGTGACATAAAAATTGAAATAATTATTGTAGTTAAATATAGTAAAACAAAGAAGGGCACGTTGAGATATATAAACTTAAATTTGACATGTAATAAAGAATTTGAATTTACACAAGAATTAATGTTGGCTTTGATTGGCATTTTATTTATATGATCTCATCTCTAGTTTATTGACTTAGACAAGTGCGTCATTGTCGGTAAAAACCGAACGAAAGAGATCCGCGAATCCTTACACATTGTCGGCCAAAGCGGATTAAAGTATTAACGTAATGTTGGACACTCATGTCAGAAAGCAGACGTTCGTTACTATTAAATTATCTATATACGCAAAGGTTCATTGCCGTGTAACATTGAACATTATTATCTATATATTAATGAATTATTATAAATTATTATGCCATAAATTATTTCATATATTAACAAAACATAATAATTTCTTATATTATTTATATAAATTTAGACACTTAACATTTTTATATTATTGTTGTCTAAGTAATAATAACATATTTCTACATTTTATAATAATTTATATAATAGTTATGTAACAGTATTTTCTAAAAATATAAGAGAAACACTCGTTAATTAAATCCTGAAGTTTTTCCTTTCTCTTGAAGAATGATTCTTCTTTTGTCAGGCTTTTACGCAACTCTACAACTTGTTCTGATAAGAACTATGTATCATGTTACAGACTTCCCTGGAATGTGCTTCGCATCGACCAAGTGTGCGACTATCGAGCCGACGAAATCGTGGGAGCTGTCGCCATTCTGTGGTCGTTCTACCTGCGTACCCGCTGATGACAACTCCGGCCGTCTCTTTGAATTAGTAGAAGACTGCGGCCCGTTGCCCAAGGCCAACTCTAAATGCAAGCTCTCTGACAAGACCAACAAAACCGCAAGCTTCCCCGAATGTTGTCCGATCTTCGAGTGCGAGGATGGCGCCAAACTCGAGTATCCAGAGATCCCAACCCTGCCACCACCGAGTGATGAGGATGCGGCGAAGGCGCAGCCGGAAACGCCAAAGCCTTAAGCCCGACGCAAAAGCAAAAAGGCCACCTTGTCCCTGGGACGAAGATTGCGGTGTAGCCTCCTCGACTCAAGCAAGTTTCAAAATGAGAAGTTATCATGATGTCAAAATATTTCCAAAATCTAACTCAAAAAACACACAAAAGTCAACAGAAAAATTAAAATGATCTTATTTTCATGATTTATTGAATCAATAAGTAATTAAATTTTGTAATAAAAAAATCATTATTTTGACTTTCATGATATCAAAATAAAGACATTTTGACTTTTTCTTTGACCGAACGTGTTCCTTCGGAATAATTATTTCCTTTGGAATAATTATTAAAAGTCACTTTTTGTCGTCACCAGTCGCATTTTAAAATCAGTTTGACGTTATTTGTTATTCTGTCCATCGGATCTGGTTATGTTCAATCTGTCAATGCGATCGACGAGATGCGGCGAACATACATACATTCAAGGATTAAGTCTCTAAGAGCGATGAAAAGACTAGCGAATTCTTAGCATAACGCAAAATAAATATGCAAAATATAATTTTATTTTGTATTGGTATACGAGTAGATCTACTTAATACGACGAAACGATCAGTCGCACTATTTTATACTATTTTATAGTATTTTTTCGAGGAAAGGATAAATTGTCGTGTAATAGTCATCAGATCATTGCACATTGCGCTATTATAGGAAACAGTTCTCTTTGTATTTGATTCAATTATGGATTGTTCGACAGGATTGTGCAATGTTTGTGCCCATCACGACGAGGCCATGCCGCGATTTCGCTCACCACCTAATGATCCGATCCCATTTAATCCAGATTAAATTAATTGTATATAAATTCAGGCCGCGTCTTTTCAAACTACGAGCACGATGAAAGCTTTCCAAACGCACTCATTCTACACCCGATTTGTAATCTTATAATCGTAATCCCAACTCTTTTGTTAACTCTCCCCATGTTCTTTTAGCTGCGCAACCCTCGAACGTAGTTTACCTACGAGAATCTATAAAGAAACAGAATAATTTTGCAAAGTATACATTAAATATATAAAAAGACTTGACAAAAAATATAATGAATGTCTCACGAAGAAAAATAAATATAAAAAATTAAGTTTTTGGTGTATATTGTTTCGTGATTATTCTATTATATTTCGCACAGAAGCGTTTGAGAAGTTTAAACTTTTCAATGATATATTTTCCAATGATAATCGGTAATGGCGTACTTTTTTTAGTTAAGTTGACTTAAGTTGCTCTTTCAGTATATGACAAATTATTCCGTAGAACCTGGCAGTATGTATCGCAAATATGTGTGATTGTAATTATATGTGATTAAATTAATACTTATTTAATTCAACTTATTTAATTCATACATCGCAATCGTCTCCCTCCTTCGTTTTCCTATTTTTCCTCTCAGAATTATTAATTTACTAATGAATTTACATATAATTTATTATCTGTTATTATAAATAACATTTATTGATGAATTAATTATAACTTTAATATTACATTAATATTAAAAATTATAACAATGTTTATAATTGATTATATGTCAAGCGAACAAATAAAAAATAAATAAGCGCCGTTTTTCAATTGCAACTTTTATTTTTTATTTTTATTTGAGAAAAACCTAATTAAAGTATAGTGTATTTAAGAAAAACTTAATTTTTTTTAAGTATAGAATGACGAAACTAGCGATTAAAAGTTCATCCTGTTTTAACTTTGAATTTTTATTTTCGCTTAATGATTCTGCGGTGACGACGGTCTCTACTCGTTTAAAATGCGCTTTCTACTGCAATTTTTCTATTTTCTTTTTTTTTTGTTAATGCAATAATATTTTAATAAAATATAAGTAATGATTAACGTAAAAGTAGGCGAGGAGCTAACAAGATTTTCGGTCTCTCTCGAATAGATTACAAGTCCTACTTTCACCCGACTTATACTCCGATAATTCGCTTCTCAACTTATATTTCGAGTTTGATTAAGTTAAATAAAGGATAGAAGATAGATAGATAGATAGATAGATAGATAGACAGATAGATAGATAGATAGATAGAGATAGATAGATAGAGAGAGAGAGAGAGAGAGAGAGAGAGAGAGAGAGACAGGATGCTATAATAAACGCGACAGCTCGGATTCGCCAAGATATTTCTGTGATTTCTGTTAATTAAATGTCAATTTTGTAACTTAATTACAATCAAGTTTAGCGACAACAAAATCAGATATTAGAGAATTTTTACAATATCTTTATACAGATACGGTGAACACTAAAGTTATCTTCTTCTTAACAACTAAATAATAAGAAAAGAATAACATGACTTTAGCGAATCCATGTTATTGCAAAATGTGTATTATTTATTAAATTCGCATAAGATGTCGAGGAAACTGCGAAACATCACTATAACTTTTCATCTGAATGTGTCTTTGGCAATATTGAATAATGTTATCAGCATCGCAGTTTTGATCATTTCATGTTACCTTTCGCACGCGCATTGTCTTTACGTAATTAATTAAAAATTATTACATGTCATTAAGTGACATTATATTAAATGATTTAAATTGTATTTACCGCTCTTCAGAATACTTTATTAAACGCAGCATCAAACATGAAATAGAATTTTATTTCTATGAATTCTTGCAAATTTTGCTTATAAGAAGTTTCTGATGAAATATGCGATATCGAAATATTCGAGGATTTACATCTACGATATATAATAAATAATATATACCGAAAAAAAATATAGTCAATTTTAATAAATATTTAATTGAATGCTGTCAAATGAATATTTATTAAATATAAAGATATTAATAAAAATTTTAATAAATATTTAATTGAAATCTTCATACTGCCAACTGAATATTTATTTATTATATATTTATTAAATATAAAGATATTTATTTAATACAAAATTGAATATTTATTAAATATAAAGATATATTTATTTAATACAAGAAATGTTAATTTGATTTAATAATCATTTTTTTTATTGAATAAGTATTTATTTACTGTAAGTAAATGTTTAGTTGGCAGTATTGAATTAAATATTTATTAAAGTTAACTATATTTTTTTCTCAGTGTACGATTCTCTTCCCTAAGCAAAATTACAAGTCACAGTAACGTCAAAATAAATCATAGCTGATCAAAATTAACTACTTTTAATGATTTTAATCACTTTACTTTTAATCATTTGAAGCCATTTGAATGTCATTTTAATGATTCTGGATTTGTTCAGACAAAATGCATAGCACATATCCAGATAACATATAATATTTATAAAATATATACAAAATGTTTATAAATATTTATAAATATTTATAAGACTTATTTAAAATATTTTATAAATATTTTTGTGATTTCAGATTGTATTTATTATAAACATTACATAAAATATTTAGTCTCTAGTCCTTTAATAATATTTCGAATAAAGCATTATATAAATATATATAAAATATTTATACAACATTTTAAAAAATGAATAGTAATAAATATTTATTATAAATATTTTGTGCTGTCTATAAACGTATATATCATGAGCGTAGCTAAGAGAGCAAAGGAATTGTTTTGGCTCCTCTAAATCTTAAAAAGTAATTAAAACCATCGATTATTTTATCATAGATTCTCGAATATTTCGTTATTACATATTTCATTAGAAACATTTTGCTTGGATACGATGTATAATATGTATAATTTTATTACGGTTTATCTGTCCTTGTCTATAAAAATTGTCTATAAAAAGAAGAATGGTTGTCAAATGGCGATTTATTTTGGAGACATCCTGTTGAATATTTGCGACACTTTATAGACTGAATTAAATAACTGAATTAAGTAACTGATTAATTTGTTTGAAAACCTTAAAATTCTGCAATATATTCCACGTAGCGGTTTTTTTTCACTCTCACGAGATATGTCAAGGATAACGATTAAAAATAGATTTTATTCTCGAAATGTCAGAGCGATGAGCACTCAAATTTGTATGCACTATGCATATTTATGTGGATCGCAATCTATAGGAAGAAATCGATTTTTTTTTAATCATCGATCAAAAAACATATTTTTTCCCGTGTTAATCTCGCGAGATAATGAATTCTCTTTCCTTTCTTTCTTTCATTCAATTATAATCAACGTTGTATTTTGTATTTGCTTGTATTTTAGTAAATTAATTATTAAAATCGCATTATATAGAATCACAAAATTACTAATAATTTACTGAAACACAAGCAATTCAATAGGAAAATATACATGCCGCATTAACTTTCATTTACGTACACAAAGAAAAGTTTTTAAATTAAACAAAATGCATTAGAATAGTCGAACGAAATGGATGTTTAAATTAATAAATAATGTGATTATGCATATGATTTGCTAAAATTAAATTTTTTTATTAAACAAAATATGTTTTATTTAATTATTTAATTATAAAATTAAATTTGTTCCAATGAAACAAAATAGATCGAATTCTCGAGAGGACTCTCCAAACAAAAACTTTTTCTCTGTGTAAATAAAACTTTCGCGTCCAAACAAATTTTTTTCTTTATGTAATTCTATTTTAACACAACTTTTTATTATTCTGCTTTTCCGATGATAATGAAAGATAATTTACCTCGTCATTTTTTTCGTAACAGAATGTATAAAATTAAGGAAACACATCAACATATTATGGCATATTATGACATTCATAACTTACGTTATTATCATCACTTATCCGTTACAATACAAAAAAGGGATGAACTGAAATGAGTTACAAATTCAAATGTCACATCGTCAACAGTCGTGCTTCTAAATCTCGACCAATCGCGATAGGTCGGCTCGATCGTGCGTGCGCGGAAACAGCGGCCAATCACGGAGGTCGACGCGCGCGTCTCCACATTTACGCGAGTGATCGATATATCGTGTGAACCTCCGTATCGATCTCTCGAAAGTCAGAGGACGCACGCCGCTACCGTCGGGAATAATGCACTCGATTGCACTCGGTCGATAAGGGAGGCGAGGCGAACAGGTGACGACATCGTTGTCATACTCGTGATTTCATAACACGCCATTTTCTTTGTGTGAAGCGCTGGAGCGCGGAGGTGTTTTCACAGGCCGTGTTCCCTGACGAGTTCCCCAGGTAACGTGCCCGTCTGGCCCCGACGTTTCCCCGGAATTCGCGTCTCGCGCGGAAGACGCGCGGTGTCTTCGACCTGGATCGCTTTCGCCCATCCGTGGACACGCTCGCGCCGAGTTCGAGTATCCCGAGTGAACCCGAGTGTCCTGAGGCTTCCTGCGTGTGACAGATTTCGTCGAAGGCGTTGAACGTACGGTGGAGCGGATTCCGCTCGCGCTACGTTCGCTCGCCTTCTCGTCGTATGTTGCATCGCGGATATTCCTTCGAAGGCGCGGATCTCGGAGTGTCGATCATTGGTGACCGCCAGATACTTCACGCTCGAACATTCTCGCGAAGAAAGCTCATTCGTTTTCTCTCTCGCTCTGTCGTTTTTTTTTTTTGGTGAGCGCGTTGTACTACGTCATTGCCACTCTGAATCTTTCCCTCATTAACGTTGTTAGATGATTCATTTAATCGAATTCATTCTTCTGAACATTCGAACTCCTAAGTTTTCGTGCAGTAATAATTGGTGACTTTTGATTCGGTGTACATGAGAAATTTATGTAAATAGTTGAAAGATCGTGGGTGGAATGTAATATCAGAAGCTGATTTGTTTCCAATATTTACAATTCAGAAAACAACACCTGGTGCTTATCCTTTATTATTTGAAAAATTATTGCTTTGTAACTTGAAACTTTTAAAAATTTAAAGATTACATGCATTTTAATGTCTAAGCAATAATATTTTCTAAATTATAAACTGAACATTACAAAATTATAGTAAATTTAATTTTTACAAATACAACTTGTAGAATATTATTTTTCTTGATTTGAAGCAATAAAATTTTAAAATTTCATATTTGCTTACAAAACTATTTAATATTACATTTTTATTATTTAAATTACTCCGATCTTAATTTTCTAAAAAATGTATGGAGATATGTTACCTCTAATTTTTGTATTTATTCATATACAAAATGTATAAATTATATGT
>Ga0157363_1001355_pt1 | contig 20304 bp, 7 predicted proteins | sample AttsexASBM1_FD_111477 | JGI IMG/M metagenome (GOLD analysis project Ga0157363, IMG submission 111477) | Fungus gardens microbial communities from leaf cutter ant in Ribeirão Preto, State of São Paulo, Brazil - Atta sexdens ASBM1 | ecosystem: Host-associated > Fungi > Mycelium > Unclassified ... | reverse complement strand
GTTCGTTAGTTTCAACAAACTAGTTAAATTAGCTAAAGTACACAAAGATTGTCTTCCGCACAACGGGGAAAAATATTGTATATATAAAATCACATGTGATGATTGTAATGCACCTTATGTAGGTCAAATGAAAAAACAATTAAAAGCTAAAAAATTTCGGAACATAATAATCATATTAATAGATTTGTATCATTTTGTCATCACAATCACAAGTTTTAACAAATATAAAAATTTTAGATATGGAAAAACTTCTGAGTGTTTGTGGTATCGAAAAAATTATTAAAGTCCAGAAAAATTTTAATTTATGATTGAATATTGAATGTTAACATTATGCACATATTGACATTCTTACTAATTCGTAAGACTTGTTTCAATCTTCAGTTATTTATTATTTATTATGTTTTATTATTTTAAGGCTTTATATCACTGCCATTAACTTTTATAGTTTAGCGATTTTTCTAATATCTTTTGTTTTCATTAGGTTGTTCATTAGTCTGTTTTTTGACAGACTAATGTACACTTTTGGAATTTAAAGTGAGATAGGTATATGTTTGATATTTGGTGAAAGCGAGAAAGAAAGTTCTAGTGCAGAGTTTAGTGCAGGAATAAAAAACAAACTTATTGTATCTTTAAACTTGTTTTTTTATTGAAGAATCTTCTGAATTACTGCAATAAGTTGAAGTAAAACAAACTTATATGTTGTGTGTACTAGTTTAGAAAGTTTATCGATAAAGAATGAACCTATTGACACTCTTGCAATTCGTTCATATTTTAATGTTTAACTTTTATGTAAATGACATGTGGATTCTTATAAGTATTTTTTTTTGTATTTGATCTGGTCTTGCGCTTTTGGCATTTGACGAGCTTTTTAATTAACCCTTTTATTCAAGTTTAACTTGTCTTTCATCAAATCACGGAATGCCAGATTTACTTTGACCAAGTTTTCACAGTTTTTTGATTTCTTGGGAGATTTGTATTTTATGTCACTGATGGTGTAAATGCAATCAAGTCATCTAGGAAATTTCTAAAAGTCTACTAAATAATATGCTTATATTGAGAAAATTTATGCACTTCACGTATGCGTTGTATTTTCATTTGTTCTTTTTTTTAACGTAAATAATAAAGAATTAATCATTCTGTGATTTTAAACACTTATTTATTTTATGCCAAAGTTAATAATTTCCATGGTATTTATTCTCACGGGACAGTTGCAATAAGCTTTTTAACGACTAGTCGTTAAGTCGACGATCCCACTGTGATGTTCTTGCCACATCCGAGTACCCGAAGTCGGTCAGTGCCCACGGGGCAGTTTTAACGCTGGAAACTTGTTTACGTTGCATCGTTGTCCTGTTAAAATATAACATGTGCACGCGTGTGGAATCGTCGAGCGAAATTAACTTGCCAGGCTGCAAACCGCATTACATGACTCTTCTTCGTGCACCCTTGGCAGGTACTCGCGATTAGATAAGTCTTGGAAGAGGTCTCAACGTTGAAAAATGTGACTCATAATTAGACATCTCGGATAAAGCACGAGACTCGCGACAGGGACCGCGTTAGCAGACGGTAGAAGTCGGAAAACGCATTAAACTCTGAACTCCTTGTCGGCGATAATGCGCCGGAAATGTAACGTGTCTGGCATGCTACTTCTCCGCCGGTAATATCTTGTTCACGGTTTCACGTGCTGGAGGATAATACAAGTGCTTCGTTGAGGTCGCACGAGATCTCTCCAACGTGTTATGGGCCAACTACGAGACCGCGAGATATAAACGAGAGGATTGGAAGAAAGACTCGAGATTTTTCTGATACCTAACAAGTTCCAATTAACGAATTTCGATCGTTACCAGATAAAACAATTTACATACAATTTGTGATTCTATTAATTACAAAGTTATACGATAAGAGAAACTCGTTCTATCTCTGATATATATTTCTCGTTCTATGTCTGATACATTTCAGGAAGCGCGGAAATGAATCAAAGCTCCACGCCGGAAGTTAGTAGAGGTAAGCGCGCGACCACGAGTCGGGATACAGAAAATTTTCCCATAACTCTTCCCCGCAGCACATTGCGAAAAGCGTTTTCAAGAACGCGGGAATTGTTTTGGCTGCGCACCCGCGGTTGAATGCCCACTTGTTCGCCCACGCCACCGGCGCGGTGTAAGTTTGTGGAGTAATTGCTACTCCAAACCGTCAGACCCTCGAATACGCTGTATGCGAGGTAACTAAAAAGCTATTACACCAACTAGCGAGTAGACGCACGAGAAATCTTTCATTGTGAAAAGCCTCGCGATTCTCCGGCTTCTTACCAACGGCGAATCCCGCGTCGTAGAACTTTCAAGCCTCACTTCTGTTATATACATACTTACTTGCAAGACTTAAAGGAAGCTCATGGCTCACAATATATTAATGTATTATTGAAAAAATATACAGCTTATATTTATGTATTGTATTTTCCAATGTTCTCGTAATATCTGGATATTGTTAATTAATAGTAAGAAAGAACAATTTCGCTAAAGTATCCAACTAAAAATTTAACTAGATAAAAAAAATTTAACTAGATACTAAAATTTTGTTGGATTATCAAAATAATTATGTAGGACGCTAGTTGCTGAAAAAATGCTGTGGATACTTTTTGCCGCATTGCTCATTATGCTTGAATTTCTTATATAATTATTTTTATGGCTTAATAAAATTATTTTCAGATCTGTATCTGTAATATCTTAATTTTGAGATATTTCAACAAAATCGTTTTTTCCGTCTACATATTAATACAAAAATATTATTACAAGTAATATTATTACAAATTTTAAATTACAGATTGTTATTTTAATACTATTACAGATTTCCGAGGCATTTTAAATTAGAACCATTCTATTGTATTCCGTTTGTTAGATAAATATGAAGCGATTATTAGTTTAGCATGATTGCTTTAGTATTCACACACTCATCCCGGTTTCTCTCGTATCGCAACGTGTTCTGGAAAGACGGATAACACGTTTCTCGCGTACGCAATGTATATCGGATGTCGCGCCGATTTCGCGGTGCGAAAGAGGTGCGAGACATGCACGACGCGCCAGTGGGAGTAGTGCTCTGAAATTTAAGCAAGCCCGAGCATACGAAACCGACGAAATTGAAGCGGCGCATGGAAATAGTGGAGACACCCCATGACAGAAACGCATACAGAGAAGCGGCCGACGGTTTGTGTCGCGTGAGCATTGGGACGCGACGACCCTCTATTCCCCGCTACCCGTTGAAGTAGACCCGCGTGCGACATTTCAATATCGATCGACGAAACCGTTGGCGCCGCGCTACTTGGTACGGAAGAGTATTTTATGAATTTTTTACAGTCGCCAGCCGGGCTTTATCGGTGTCCCTGTCCGGCGCACCAATTGTGCGCCGGCGAATTTGCATGATTAATCACCATGCGTCGCGTGCCGGGATCGGTCGATCGGTTAAACGAACGATGACGGATGCGCCCGTAACGAATCTGGTCGCGCAGAATGCATCGTCGGCCAGTAAATTATGTATTTCTGGAACAGCCGTGGTTCAGATCGCGCTTTCGCGCGCGCAAGCGTGTCGGTTATCTGAAATTACATTGCGGATATGTTCGAGCCATACAGTCAGAGGAGAAATAAACTATCGCCGGTTAGCCCAATTATACCTGCCACTTTACCGAATAAACTGTTGATAGAATTCTGAAGATGGATAATTTAATAGTGCAAATTTGAATATACACTTACATACATTAAATCCAGCAAGTTTATCACATGAGATTTTTATTAAATGAATCATCTCTTAATAATTTGTATCTAATCTATAAATTAAGTTTAGTACATATTTATAAATTCTAATCAATATATAATCATAATATCTAGATGTCATTTTATTTCACCGTTCCTTGGTTTTGAAAATATAATATAATTTACATAAGAAAAATATTTAGTGGTAACTATTGTGTGGATATATGTTTTTATGTAAATTATACCTTTATAGAGCGATGAATTTATATTATTATAAATATATTCTAATATATGAAATTATTTGGGGAATATATTTTATTTACTGAGATAAGAATGATAAATGAATTTTATCTAATAATTAATAAACATTGAAACTGATTATTGACAGCTTCTATTTTTACGTAAATATTAACAATTAATTTTTATCTAATGAGTTATTTTAGCTATATGCATAATCCACATTATTTCCCGGATGTCATATAATCCTATTGATAAAACATTTCCGTTCTATTAATTTATTGCATGTAACTGATGTGTTTCATTAGCATGATTAAAATCAATTGTTTCTATTATTCAATTTTTATTATTGTCTAATCAGCCATTGGCTCTTATCAACACATTAATGATTTACCCATATACGACTAGATCTATATTTATTACCCATTCTACATTGTGTGCACGTATCGCGGTATTTGTCGCATATCCTAGATGGGCGAAAAGTTATTTACACTGATGGCGTGATGCCGGTTCGTTTGAGAGCGATACATACGCGCAGTATATATACATGTACCTGCCTCGCACATATGTGGCGGGGGCAGGGGTGGGGGGAGGCTTAGCTTGCCGTCTACCGCGGCTCCTGTTCTGGAATTCTGCGTAGATGTATCGGTCCAGCTGGATCTAATGGTCATTTCACGGACGAACACGCGTCTGTTCCGCGTACAGCAACGGCCAAAATTTCTGGTTCACGATTATACACGTGTAATCGCCGTAAAATTAATTACCGCCTGGAAATTTAATGCAATTGAATACATGCGTTTAATTTTCGCGTTTTATTCTTTCATCGATAACCATATTCAATTCTCTAAAGTTTTCTTATGATTGCTCACTAATACATTTTAATGCTATTGATATATGAAAAAAAAGCTTTTAATTTAACTGTTTAAGTTAAAAGTTTACCCAGATCAGAAAATAAATTTTATTGGATTATGAAAATATAAGATACTCAAAATTGATTTCTAGGATGTCAAAACTTTTTGCAATATTGCTCATCATGCTTAAGTTCCTACATAATTATTTTGATTATCTAACAAAATTATTTTCAGACTTTTAGCTATATCTAAATTTTTAGCAACAAAATCGTTCTTTCCATGCTAATCACATTTTATATAGAAAAATGAAAATTTAAATATAGGTATATTTGACTACCTTTTCCGTCCTTTTCTATTTACATAATTTACATAATTAATTTAATTTTATCTTTTTCCCTAAGAATTGGAAAAAGATAAAAAGAAAATTAAACCGACATTAAAGTCTATATTAACTTTAGAAATAGACATATATTTGATTATAAGTTTTTATCTACTTTTAACGCATTAATTAACATTGGGTCGTATTTTAATTATTACTTAAAAATTATAATAATTAGTGTTATGTATTATATTTATTTTTGAATACAACAATTATTTTTTCTCTCTTTCTCTCTCTCATGATGTACTCATGATCATATTATTAGGATTATTTAATTATTTAATATATGTGTGTGTGTATATGTTAAGTTATCTGTGCCAAACTTCGAAGAAACTCTTAATTTCTGTACTTTCACGAAGCTCAGCTATAGGATATCGTCATAAAACAAAAATCAGGGAATGTTGAACTCCGCTCGCAATCCGGTGTTCCTCAATCCAATTACGATCAGTAGAAACTAGCTTGTACCTCTCTTTACTTCTTCATCGCTGTTCCGCCCTTTGCTTCTCCTTCAGAGTTACCTCCCTCGCATTCCGATTCGCGGAAACGAGCTAGGGACAATCGCGGGAGAGCAAAGCTTTACGACGTGCTTCAGTAAGTTCGTTAAACTCCTTCATTGCGTCGGTTCTCGGATGTTTTACCTTCCGACTCGTTCATGCAATACCGAACGTCGACGGCATATTTTCGTCGTGGTAACTCGACGATGACCGCGTTTAAACCCGACGACACTTCGAATGCCAATTCGCTTCATTCTCTTTAAGAGATGTGATTACGACCGTGGCATTTCAAGCTTGACGTCAGAATCGGGTCGCCGCGATACACTTCAATCCTCGGTGTATGGATCATCATGTCGAGTGGCTCTATTAAACTCTCGACTGTAATGCGATCGAGTGGCAAGTAGGCGTATCATTAGCTTACGTATCCTCTTCTAGTTATGTGTGGTGTTTATGATCGATAGACATTGTATTACTATTGTAATACGCAGCAGTATGTTAACTTGTATAAATTATTGATTTTTTATTATATTATTATAAATTTTATGGACATTGTTAGTGAAATTATATTTTCACATTATTAATTGTGTCGCATAATTTATGAACATATCTAACAGATATCATTTTTACAGATTTACTGTCAATGTGCTTCGTTAAAATTGCAATGTAACATTAATAATATTAGCATTAATAATCTTATTAAGATGAATGTCAGCAAGAAGAATTCTATCGATAGCGTATTATCTTTCCACCGAAGTAATATTATAGCACGTCATGCCATTGTCAGCGATGCTGCGGTCTAGTGTCAGCAAGCATTTCGTACGTAGAATCGGGATCGTATTACCATCAAGGGATTAAGCCAGACTGAAATTGCAAGGGATCACTGAAGGATAAGAGAAGGACGGACGAGTGATGCTCACCCTTTTCCTTCTGTTCCTGTTGAGGGATTCGAACTTAGACGCTCATTCGGGAAGAGAGCGAGGATCAGGCTCTTGCGGCAAAAGACACCACAAAGTAGGATTCGAAGATGAAACAGAAGTAGGTTTCCTATTCAGACTGATAAACGGAGAACATGCAAACTTAAATGGCAGAGAAATATAATTTCCTCAGCTGTCAAATAAATAAGTGTGTAAGGCAGAATTATGTCGTGGGATCGCATTCCACTACCGCGTAACAGTCACCATTACAGACCAGTTTCATCGCCAATGCTTTCACCTGCCTTTCAATCTTACACACGGTTCGCTTCCGGTCAAACTCGCGCACACATTGATTCAAATTTGAATTACATAATTACATTGACGTGCTTAATGACGTGAAAACTCATGTGAGCTTAACTGGTTCACCCCACGTAATCCAATCGTTATTGATAAGCGAGAGTTGTTTTTTGATAATTTTCTAGCCTACCATTTGCTGAACAGAATAAATCGTTACAACGGATTTACATCGAAAGGATTTATTGAAGTGTAGTGTAACGAAAAATTAGAATTTGAAAAAGTTAAGATGTTTGATTTATCTTATATTACTGAAAATTTTATTAACTTTGATTTTTCATTTCTTCATAATCAATAAATTTGACTCATATTTTGCTTCGATGGAAGCTAAAATCCTTGGATATTTATATTGGGTTGTCCGGAAAGTTCGTGCCGATTTTGAAAGAAAATTGAAACGCAGAAGATTTAAATTTTAGTATACATTTATTAAATTTAAATCTTTTGCGACACGAACTTTCCGGACAATCCAATATTATCGAAAATGAAATTTGAAAAAAATTAAGCCATTTTGAGAAATTGTGCAGATAAACAATCGGATGGACAGATGAGCATAGCCAGATGAACACTGCACAGTAAAAAAGCATTTCATATTTGTGTTGGAAACAATCCACTCAAATCCGTATTAATAATGTTTTATGTTGAATTTTTAACGTATTTGAGTATTAATTTAGCATAATGTGATTATATTATTTAAATAGTTTGTATTAAATTGATATTCAACATTTCATAATGTCGAATTAACAATTTATAAGCAAATATGAACAAATAAAAGGAATATGTCTTAAAATGTAAATTCTAAGAGAAATAAATAAAATATATGATAAATACAATTAAATATATTATAAAAAAAAATTGTTAATTGTATTGAAGAAAATGCTTTCACGATTTATTTACAAACTATCAATATTATCTTTTTTGTATTTATTTTTTAAAATAATATTTGTGTTATCTTCTGCATATTCATCTTGTGTTAAATTAACACATAAATTAGAGTGGACCGTTTGGGACACTGAAAAGTGTGAAATTTAACATCAATTTTCCAACGGTGTATAAAGTAATTTGCTACGCTACACTACTTAATAATGCGTATATTGCTTTCATCGTGGTACCATCGTATTTATCACAGAAACTGCCAAGATCTTATTGTGCACTCTAGCAAATCACGTAGCGCTGTAGCATAATGGGGATACTCAATTAGAGCCGCAACACTTCAATCCGCTTGATGGTCCGCCTGTAATTTTATGAATTCAGTCCGTGCTTATTTCACCGCGTAGTCTTTTATCGCATCGGTAAACGAATTCGTCTTTATTCCCGAACATTGGCAATAAGGACGAAATCGACCCTTTCGAGCGAGCGACTGCAGTCAAGGAACCACGATATGACTGATCGATTTTAACGGCACTGTTTTACGATATACTTTAAGAAAACTGTAAGCGATTCCTTTCGTCAAGCAAGTTACCTGGCTGCACATAAATGCGTACCGGTGATATTCCTTTTCGTTCCTTTGTTACAGTCTTGATGGACCTTCGTACTTTCGGTACGTGGATTCACTAAAAGCGTATGTGCATGCATGATTAACGACTTCATTTAGATATTTCCATGAACTTTCTGTGCTTAGTAATAAAAAAGTATAACGATTCATGTATTCGTTTATACGTAATTTTTAATTTCGTAATTTTTGGAATTGTAAAAATAAAGTAAAAATTTTTTTTATTCCCCGAGGAGATTTCGTCTTTTCCACGTAGATTGCAAAATTGCGAGGCAAGCGGATAAAATAAAGAACAGCTGCCAGCGATGCTTAAGCATAGCATGTGCTTCTCTACACAAAGCAGAAAGATTGATGGAACACCGTAAAAAGACAAAGGGTTAGGTATATCTTTAACGTACAATTGTTTTCTTTTCATTTGCTTGAAATTTATCGTGCTGCGTACATCCGAAGGATAGAATAGGAAGGAATAGGAAGAAATAACCGAGTGATGTGTGCGCTGTCACGTATCAAGCTTTGAAAAAGATGAACCAAAGGCAGCAAGGAAGAAATAGAGGTAAATTGTAAAAGAGAGACAGTGCTAGCCACCGGATTCCATGTTCTACTCATCCGGCGGTCCGTTCATTTGTTTTTTGCGTCTGGCACTCCCTTGCGGTAAACCGCAAATCCCCAATTCCCACAGGCTTCAACTTGGGGATGGGAGAGGTAGCAAAGTAGAAACGATGAAAAAAGGGAGTGTCATTGTCGGGACGGGAGATCTAGCGAACCAACCGCTTTCATCCGTTTTCGAACCACTTTCGAATCCTTCTGAGGATACTCGATGAGCAGCTCTGGGTAAGAATCTTTCATTCCTGAATTTTGCCAATGAAATCGATTTCGATAATCAAGGTCGCCGCGAGCGAGTGGTCTAGACATCGTCGTCGAGTCTCGCCGCAAGCGGCTGACTAAAGTCACACCGTAACTACTGACAAAGTAGAGCTCTTTCTGTGAAGTCTTCGATCGCATAACCATTTCATTACCGCGATTATCTTTTTTCTAGGAATTTTATAAAATTCCTAGAAATTCTCAATACTTGATCCAATTTATAGAGCTATAAGAAGTAAGCGGAAAATAAATGTAAAACTATCTTTGTAAATCAAATATACTTGCTATTTTCATAGTATAATAGTACGACCGAAATAAAATAAAAAAGTTAATAAAATATAAAGTAATTATCGTTCAAATTATTTTTTTTTTAATGTAAGTATTGTCTCTTCCGACAAACTGCATGGAAAAAATAGTTTTGCTGAAGTATCTAAAAATTTAACTAGATACAGATTTGAAAATAATTTTGGACTACGAAAATAATTATGTAGGTCGCTTAAATGTTGATAATAATGCTATTTTAACATCCTAGCAATCAGTAGCGTTCTCCATAATTAATTTTATAGTCCAAACAAAATTATCTTCAGATCTATATCGAGCTAAATTAGAAGGTATATCAGCAAAATTATTTTTTTCGTGTGTAACTGATTTTTGATACGCCATTTCGAATTGCGCGATTTGCGCACATGTTAAAGTGAATTCTCTTGTTTGTAAGTCAACAGCATAAATTTACGATAAATTCCTAGATACAAATAGCGCAATTTCTGGAAACGTCGTTATCAGATCTGTTGCTTATCGAGTGGAGGAAATCACGGATGGCGATTACGGACCTCATCGAAAATTCTTACGGCTGTCTCGGCTCGAGCCGTCCTATCACACGAATATCTAACGGCTTGCATTCATCGTTAACGCGGAGACATCGTCGTGTACTGAATAATTTGTCGCCCCGTAGTTACTGTAAAGTACCTTCTACTTCCTGGTACGATGGATCGATTGTTCTGGAAGAACAAGGATTGCCACGGTATAGACGCATGGAAAGATACAAAACAATATACTGTGCGCGCTTTATCGTGATGTACTTATCTCATATCAATTTCCGGAAATATGCTGGCTACAATCTTCAAATTAAAGAGCACATTTTATTTTATTGTATTATGTAATTATTAAATAACAATATAATATAATAACTATTACACATAGATTTAATATGATAATTAAAATTTATTTACCTCTTCGTGAATAATTATACGGAATAAAAGTTAAAATTAAATTTATTATTAAACTGAAAATTAAATAATTAAAAATAAAATTGTATATTATTATATCAATTGTTATTCAAGTATTTATTTAGTTAAAATAATTTAATTAGCGCTTACATCAACAATAAAATACAAGTCAGTTCAGTATGTATCTCTTAAAATTAGATAGTAGAGAGAATTATATTAAGAAATTATATTGTTAGTAATATATAGTTAATAATACATAAATTAATCCAGGATTTGATATTAAATAACTCTATTCTGGAGTTCTCTGAATAATTCCAACAAAGCTGGATTACACACGACTAATCCTCTACTTTGTTAAATTCGATGGAGATATAGTTGGCAACACGCAGTCGAAGCGTCTATAACCGATTCATTTATTGAAATACGAATCGATTAGGTGGAATTCTGTGAATTCAAAGCCATAAACAGTACAAAATTTCATATCGTCGCGTTTCCGTCTCATCGTGTACAGTATGAATCGTGATTAACCCTTTGACACGTCGAATACAGAACACCGATAATTACCGTGGCAGGATGATCAATAATTCCCAACTGGTGGATTAATCGCAAATGCAATTTCTCGGTAACGCAATGCTAGAAACAAACGATCCTTTGTATTATCACTAAAGGTAATTAAATAATTTCAAATTATCACTCGCGCTCGCTTGACGTTATTATTTATAATTGCCATACATCCGTATTTATAATATTGTGGCTAATAATGTTAGAACTGTTTAATGTGTAAATGTAACGTATACATTAACTGATCGATCCATTGAATCTTAGCTTTTCTTATTTAAAACATCGAGAGCTTTGAGTAATAAAAAGGAATTTCGATAAAAAACGATAATTTGTCTAAACAAAGGGATTTCGCCTGTGGTGTGCATGTTTCGAAATATTTCATAAAAATATATTAAAAGATTTTAAAAATATATGTTTCTTTTTCATTTTCAGATATATACATAGATTTTTTTATTATCATATTTATTATCATATTTATTATCATATTTATTAGTTTCTAAAATTTTTACACAAATTTTTTTGTTATGCAAATAATGAAATTAAACCAATAAATTAACCTGTAAGGATATTATTTACGATACAACAATAAAGTGATAAAAGTATTTTTTGGTCTAGCATTGATTCGATCGATATATAACTTTGTAAGGTCAACATATACTATATATCTTATACTTATACTATATATCTCTTTATATGTTTTCCAAGCTGGCTAATATATCTATTACATCGTCATTTTATTGTACATCGTTCTACAAAAAGTTTTTTTTACGTAGTTTCATAATGAAAGAATAAACATGAATAGAAATCGTGAATGAGAAATATAAACATAAAACATCAGATTCGTGTTATTTGAAATTTAAAAATGTATACATTTAAAAAGAAATAAATTAAAAGTAAATGTATAATATACATAAATATTTGTACGTTGACAAGAAAGAAAACGAAGATACTGATTTCAAAAGGTACATGCAACGCGAACAGATCTATTGCTTTTTGTTCGCTTTTCTTGAAAAGAAATGTGAAAAATATTCGCGAGTACACGCTTGATCAACGTCTCACAAGAATTTCTCATACAAGACATCGATTTAATATTGAACGAAATATCGCGATGGTGGATTCATAAAGACGATAGTCATAAAATATTCGGAGAAAGGGCAAAGTGGCAGCGAAATGAGCCGAGTACTATAGTAAAGTACATATCGTTTCAACGCGGTGTCGATCGAGATAACGAGGATTCGGACGGGTGTATACATAAACATGTACACATATATACATACAAATTGCACGCGGCAAGCGTTAATCGTCGCGTCGTCGTTACGTTAATTGGCTGACGACGCGACTCCCGACAAAACTGATCCGCGTTCTGCACAGCGACGCGCGACGCCCGACGTCGTTAAGCCCCGATAATGATGTCCGCGGTATCGATTTTGCATCATCAAAGCCCGACACACGTTCGATCATGACACGCGGACGATATGCGTATTATTTGCACGTCGCATCGCACTCTCGTCACCTCGAAAATTTCGTCCGACACACGCTTTCCGGATCTCCCCGCCGCCAGCGGCATCAAAGAGCAAATTGTAATATGGCTCGATCGTCGTCGTGACACCCGCCACCTGCCTGAAATTCGCGGTCACACCGCCCAGGACGGGATTATTATTAATAATGTATTGCCGCGAATTCCAATGTGGCCGACCGGCTTCCTGAATATCTCCACGTAACAAATATGTTATCATGCATTTGATACATATTTGATAGAAATTGGATGCGCTGAAAATTAATTAAAATGAATTTTATCGCATATAAATGACACATGTTTTTATAAACTCTGAATATTTTAGAGGAAATTAATTTTTGATATTATATTATTTGTCGAAAGAAAGAGAGAGAGAGAGAGAGAGAGAGAGAGAGAGAGAGAGAGAGAGAGAGAGAGACTCTGTTAAGGTTTTGTAATAGATATACTAGGATATTAAATTAATTTTGCAATTTCAAATGAATGAATCTACGCACATTATTGTTATCTATTTCTCTCTCTCTCTCTCTCTCTCTCTCTCTCTCTGTAATTATTTTGAATCATATTAAATTGTGAAATAGTAAATTGATAGCTAAAGAAAATATAAATTCGTAAAAATAATTAGATTATTAAATAATTTTTATTGCCATTAAATATCTATCGAAGATATATCGAAGATATATTAATTTGATATTAGTTTGATATTAGTAAGTATTTGTAACATAATTCGTCACGATTCACGATTTTCGATTTTAGTCACACAAATTGAAACGTAATATTTTACAATCTGACATAAACCGGAAAGAAATACCGATGAAATCAATACAGGAATCCCGTACAGGAATAACGTCTTAACAGGAATAAAATATTGATTATTACTATCGCCGTCGGAACTGAACACAAGCGAGATCTTTTTACATTATCCTTCCTGAAAAATAGTGTTTCTTATTTCTATAACGAAATACAGCGACGATATGATAGAGAATGTTTGAAATATATTGCACCAAATTATACAAGATCAGAATTATTGGCATTAAATCTCATGATACGGATATGCATTATTCCAAATATTTAAAAATTAATTATTAAGTGTTTTAACAAACGAATAAAGTTAGGTCTGTACATCGCGGAAATTAATTTCACCATATTGCATGTAATACTTACAATACAATTCACTTAGTTACGCACAATCGAAGCATAGGTTATCAACCTAAAATTTAATTAATTCGTTAGCATCTCATTTCTAGAGATATGCATGTAATTAAAATCAAAATCAATAAATTTGTTAGCTGACATCGATATTAATCGGTGCTTCGACGTGCATTTAATTTGGGAAGATCGAAAGAATGAATATATTTCCTAAAAGATCAGCAATTCTGGATAATGACAATTTCAGTCCATACTTATTAATTTTTTATCTAAAAATTATTGCTGTATACTCATGTTCCAGTAAACGGATATCGACAAACTTTAATAATGAGAATCATTAAGCGTATTGCCTTCGGACACAATTAATTCGGCTAATACCGAGCAACGTCACGAATTATTAATGCGAGATAACTCGTATCGATATATTGGATAGCGGCGCGATTGAAAAGTCGTAATTCGCAATTCGCTTGACGCAGCAATGAATTTAACGACACGCCGAGGGAATGGCTGTTACATCTCGCAGGATGTAACTAGTCGGAATCGAAATCATAGCTTCGTCTAGCCCATCAGACATAACAATCGCATCGTGTTATCGACGTGCACAATTGCTATACTTCTCTCTTCAGGATAAACAGACCTTCACGTCGCTAAACAAGGTTACGTGACGTTCACCACCCTCGTTTATCGGCTGTGTTTGCTTATACAAAGCTGTTCCATAATAGAATGTCTATAACTCATTGTCAGTCATTTCTACTTACTGTTACACTTCTATTGTAGAGTAACTGAAGGCCAAAATAAAGTAAATATAGAGTGAGAAGTTAGGAGATTATAGAGGAAAATTGAAATCATTTACTTATAGTCTGTCATTCACAGAATAAATATACACGGAAGGAACGGTTTAACTAAAAAATTAGTTAGATATAGTAAAAATAATTTCATTGGATTATTAAAATATAATAATTATGTAGAACGTTTAATGTTGATGATAAAATTTTAATTAGCTTGAGCTCCTACATAATTATTTTAATGGATTAAACACAAATTTTCAGATCTGTATCTAGTTAAATATTTAAGCAAAACCGTTCTTTCTGTGTAATATAGAAAGAATATGGTGAAAAAATAAAGTAATTATCAAGATATTGATCGAACATTTTTTTCTGTTATCGAGAATAATGGTTGACAATGTGAAAAGACCAAACATGTTCACAATTCGTAGAATACGCTTTATCGATGTAATTATCGTCGCCACATTCGACCAGTAAGCGCTGTAATTCTGCCATTTACATTAAGTATTTACCTTGCAGTGCAAAGCGTATTTGTTTGTCTGTCGATTGTGGATGTATTTGTTACGGCACTGCACGGCACGTATTTCATTGCAAATATATGCCAACCATGCATAGCGTTATTAGTCCGCGATATTTTCCACCGACGTCATGCAATCAGATGAATGGAAATATCGTGGTCGTGATGCAATCTGCAGTAGGACGAGGGTGGTTACCGCATGACGCACGATGTCTCTGGCCAAAATCATAAGCCGCCATGTCTAGCCGAGATATAACACGGCTAGGTGTTACCATACTTGCATTACACCCCTTTTGCACGGAGTTCCGTAATTCCCACCCTACCGTTCCAGTGACTTATGGTTTCATCGTTCGCATTTATGCTCAAATCTGTTGCAGTTTTAAGTACACCCCAAGATTGATATACAAAATACTAGACTTTAAATTTATTAATTTAGCAAGAATAAGCAAATTAATAGGAAAAATGACAAAAAACATTGTAATGTTATTTCAAATCATTTTATTAACAATATTAATAATGCAGCTAAATGAATAATAAAGCGTAATAATTATAGTAATAATAACAATAATAATGACGATGATGACAATAATGATAATAACAGTAATTAAAATAGAAACGTTATTTGTAACAGTCTATTTTAAAATTCAAAATTGATTAGCGTCAATTAATTGTCCGTCATCTCTAAGTCTAGCAACCAACTAATTTCAATTAATGTCTGCATATCATTTGTGTGCGGTAATCGAATCACCGTAACATCCGTAATAGACTTTGATTCAGCTTTAAACGAGCGATCGAGGAAGTCGTATTACGATTACATTGCTATTTATAGCGTAAAGCTGGTTGTTATAGTACGCATAATGTCGCATCGAGGGGCGGAGAGGAATCATAAGCGCACCATCTAGTCAAGGCATAACATTGCCGTACCCCATGATGCACCCCATATCACCCCGGTGGTACACGCAATCCTTCGGACTCCACCACAGCGGTGTTTCCATGGAAGCCAGCCAAATCGTGTCGGGAGAATTATGAGTCTAGTGCGCGACGGCTGGATCAGGAGATCACTTACTGCATGATTTCGCAAGGATTTCGCCGAAGGGGTGGCTGGTGAAGGAATCGCGAACGATTGAAGTCGCGAGTTTACCAGCTCAATACCAGCGCACTCCGGAATGCTATTAATGAAAGACATACTCATGATCGTGATAATAAAATATCAATGAAGTATAAAAATAAATCGCAAATGAAGAGACGCGAGCAAATTCTTAGATTATCAATTAATATTAAATCTTTATTAGAAAACCATTTGAGATTTGAATTCAACGCAAACATGACACTGACAATGGGAAAAATGTACTAAATTTTAATAAATATTTGTTTGAATAATAATAGGTGAATGTACATTTATTTGTGTCAAATAAATATTCTAGTACTATTCAAACAAATATTTATGTTAATGCATTTCAGGCAAAAATACAAATCCGTTACATAAAAATAAATGACAAATATAATATAATAATAAATAATGCATAATAATAGTTCCAAAAATTAAAAAGAAGTAAAGAATGTGAGCCAAATTTCCCATTTTATTTCATTTAGGTTGTAAAAATAGTTACAATTAATAATTGTAATAATCTTGATATTACAGGTGATTATCATTCGAATTGTATCAACTGTTGTACTAAAATTCCATTTATGAATAGAAAAATAAATAAGTCAAAGAGCGCACGCAAATATGGTGTGTGTTACGTATGCATGTATAGATATCGGCGTGTCGTCATAAAGAGTATAAATTTATCGCTAATATCAATTTCGGCGATACAGATTTGCAATCGATGTTATGCATGTACAGCAACCGCGACGGAACTGTTCGTAAAACGAATAGGATTTGTTTCCACCGTTACGTTGCAGCTGAATACATACATCATCCATTATATCAAACGGGTATTTATCGCCGGGGCGTCCAGCGTCCCTTCGCCAAGATAAAACCCCCAAACGCGGCGACACGAACTGGACGAGCGCGGGTGGTTCCGCGCCGATATCGTACGTAACTTCCGTACGAGCATCGACAAAACCCCTGCCTCACTTGAGATACCACGATAAGGTCATCCGGTTTTGGATACCAAAATCGCACGACACTTCATCGACTGATAACTCCGACTAATGAAACACGTGATGCATTGAACATGAACGAGCGTCATTATCGAGAAAGTTCTTGCATGATTTACTGATGTTTGATTATATATCGGTGATATGTTAGTAAACTGGAATAAATATTTTATCATATCAACCACAATTTTGGAACAAAAGAAGGGAATGAATGATAACATCATAAATATCGCATTGAAGAGTAAAATAAATTTATGACGCTATCTTTATATGACTACTATTGTTCGTATTTGTTTCAGTTCTTCTATTGAAAAGTTGCATAATTTAATTTGTAAAAAATTCGTTTATATAATTCAGTTATTTCTATTGTTATAAAATTAAATTAATTTTATAATAATAGTAAAGAAAAATACAGGAGTTTATACACAATAATGTAATTATCGGAAGAATTGATGATAAAATCTAATATTTAGAAGTAGGAATTTGTTTCCTTGAATATTAAAAATAAAAACCACCATTTTTCATTCATAATGAGCGAAATCATTCGTCCATCGTGTAACTCTTAGAAAATAGCTTTCGTTTAATTTATTTACTCGCACAGTCCCAATATATCAGATACTTATCTCGTACCGACACTTTGTTTATCGCTCACGAAGGAAAAGAAGTCTGCTCCCTTGACGCTAGAACGAACTATTTACGAAGCTCTTGCAGCCTGCAGGAAATAAGTAAGTTTCGACTACTGTTGCTTCGATCACTTCCATGTTGCTAGTGGCAAGAAAAAAGTTTCTATGACTTCGGTCGTGTGTCGGAGAAAGAGACGAGATGAAGCGCCGGCTGCCACCGTCGTCGCCGCCGCTGGATGCATTGTCGTTCGTCCTTTCTACACTCCATCCACGTCTTCCGGTTGCTTTTTATTGTCGGCGCACGGAGGTACGCCGCAAAAAGACATACGACCACGGCCGCATACCCAATAATGTTACGGGCGGTATACACAGCCGCGGTACACCACTACGCGCCGAAGAATCGAATTCCAGCAGCTCGATCCAGAAGAGTAATCGAGCCAGTATTGAAATAGCAATTCGTCGTAGCTGCGGCGTGTAGTTACGCGGTTTACCATTTTCTCTCAAATTCATCCGTGCGATCATTTCCGGCGTGATCAATGAAGCTTCCATTGTCCCTATGTCAAAGGGCGAGTATGTACATTATAGAATAATTGTGGCAATCATATTAATCCCTTCGAATGTGAAATTTTCAGACCAACATAACGCAAATATTATATGAGCAAATTAATTTAGGAATGTAATTTACATGTAGATTATTATCGTCAAATTAGATGTTACGTTTGTTTAATTGTGATGAAAGCTACGAATTGCTATTAAATGACTTCTAAATTAATTTTATTAAAATCGATTTTCTCCTTCTTAATTAATTATGTAATCATTTTTTTTCTTGCTTTTGTTATATTATAACATAGAATAGTCATTCGGCGAGCACATAAAATATCTACAATCGTTTCTTCCGATTGCGTTTACGACACTTCGTTTACGATGTTTCTTTCGTACTCTAGTGAAGTATGGCGGGCTTCTTGCTGAGACTACGTAAAAGAGGAAGAGATAGTATCGTCGATGATGGCTGGAAAATAGCAACCAACTGGTGATAGTTAACGAGCTGCCACTAAAGGAACGAAGAAACGACGGAAGGATCGAAACAAGTGCGGGGAAACTGGAGGCGCTTGAGCAAAAAAATAGACGGAGAGAAAGGAGGATTCTCTCGCTGTTGGTTATAAGTCGAACATTTCCTCTTCTTCATCCGCGTCGGGATTTCTTGCTTATTGCTCCTAAGTGGACAGCTTTACGCCTCAAAGAGGAATAATAAAACAGATACTTTATCCGTTTTTCTACCGCTTCTCTGGCTTATTCTTCGACCTATTGTTGCCGTCACGCTTCTTCACATTGTTGTACATTGCCGTAAGAAAAATGAATGTAACGTACAATTCCTGATAAAATGATAATTCTATAACTTAATATTTTTATTGCTTGTCAATTTAATTTATGATATACTACTTCTATCTCTGTTAGAATTGTGTTTCAAGACTGAAAATTTGATGCACACTTTGCAGGATTAGATAAATAATATATGAATTCAATATTTAATCATTTAAACACTAAAGCTTCATCTTTATATCATTTTATATTAGTCTCACCTAATATAATATATACAAGTTTCAAATAAAAATACAAATATTTCTCTACTTACTAATATTTTGACTTAAAATTTTCAAACTTATGACTGACGGTATTAAAAATTAGAAAAAGATGAAGAACAAGTTGAATCAAGATTAAAATTAATCTATATTGATGGAAATGGGTATTAACTTTTTTTCCATATAATTTTATAATTATTTATGTTCAGAATGACTAAGTCATTTTATTTTAAAAGTAACACAACTAAAAAAATTAGATTCTTTAAGAAAAGAAAAATTATTTTTCAATTTAATGGAAAATTATTGATTAATAATAAATAATATCGATAAAAAGAATGTACTTTTAGAAATATGATCAAATCATTGTCATTTTCGCCTCATTTCCGTTTCATAACTCTTAAAAGACCACTCCTTTAGAGTTGTAATAATATTCTACAGGATTAAAATAAATGCAGAATGATTCATCAAAACCCAAGAGAAATAATTCATAGAATTAATGTCGAATCGATATCAATACGATGATTTCGAACGGCAGTATCAATTATTAAACATCAATTTCGAATCGATATCGACATCTAATCGACGGCCATTTCTCTGACAAATGACAAGTAACTCGAAATATCACCAGCAGTTAATATTTACCTTAATAAGCTACAGTGACTAATGTTAAATAAAACATTTTATTTTTCTAATTTTGCTCATTAAAATTGACTTAATTCTAAACATAATTCTCTATAGAAGAGCCTCTTTTTTATAAGAATGACACAAGGACTATTTGACAAACTGTGAAGTTTGTTTACTATTCATGATCGATAAAGTAATTTTTATCTCATTCATGGTAACAAATTCAAAAATCACATACATATTTTGAGTTATATAGTTTTTGAAATAAAAGAGAACGATATGATTACTATTCGACTTACTGAAGTCT
>Ga0157363_1001354_pt1 | contig 20305 bp, 9 predicted proteins | sample AttsexASBM1_FD_111477 | JGI IMG/M metagenome (GOLD analysis project Ga0157363, IMG submission 111477) | Fungus gardens microbial communities from leaf cutter ant in Ribeirão Preto, State of São Paulo, Brazil - Atta sexdens ASBM1 | ecosystem: Host-associated > Fungi > Mycelium > Unclassified ... | reverse complement strand
TAATATTAATTTGATTGATTGATAACAGGAATCGAATAAGTAGAAATTAAACTATATGATGCTTACAAAAAAACTGAAAAATTCAATCAATATCCTTAATATATTAATAAAAAATTACACATTTTACTTTCTCTTTTATCACAAATCTTTCCTAAACAGCTTCTTTGAACATTTTCCTTGCCTTAATCGGTATTTCGTATTTAGTAACACATCGCGATACTGTGCGGATGTAATGGCAGCTCGAGAAACATCAGACAATTGGATGTGGAAACAAGTTCTTAAATTAGACGATGTTACTATACAGTGAAATATAAATAAATATAATAAAACTTATTATAAATATAGAAATACAAATAAATTGATAAAATCGATAAAGATACATTTATACTATAAGCACAAAATATGGACTGAAGAAGATCGCTTAAAATGGGAAAACGACAATAACTTCGTATGGCAATATTTTGACAAAATAGACTTATACAAAGGAAAATGTAAATTTTGTAAGAATTTTTATCGTGAAGCATATAAAATCTATATATAAAATCTAAAGTCACATCTACGAACAATCCATAGTCAAGAAATAAGAGCTGCTGTACAAAAAGAAATTGCAACTAAGTCGCTATTTCAAAATTTTTAAATTGATGAGAAAAAATTTTATGTATGGTGCAAACATTGCAATCTTAAAATAGATATATTTTGCGGAACAGATACCTTAACACAAATTTGTTTAGATAATTACGTGAATAAAATAACACAACAGAACAATCTACAATCACTGAAAATGCAAATATAAGCTCCCTGATGATATAAATAATTAGTCTAAAAATCGAGAAAATCAACAAAAGTAATTGTATTATGTAATAAAAATGTTAATGTTTCATTTTTCTTAAATTAATGTTATGTACATTAAGTTAATGTTATGTACATTTTCAATACAAATTAAGAATTTAGTATATTATTTATTTTAATTTATTTATTATGATTATTATAAGTATAACCGATGTTGTAGTAATCGTATAATAAAAAGTCAAAAAATGTTTTTAAACTTTATAAGCTTGTATTAATTTTTTAATTTTATTTTCAAGTCAAAGTTGATAAAATTTATAATATTAACCTTAATGTGCGTTTGCAACAGAATTGATTAGGTATAATACAAACTAAACAAAATTATTCTTAACTAAAAGATTCAATCAATGCATCAATCTTTATATTTTAGAAGTATTTCGAATAAACCAAAGTTTCTAGAAGGAATTGCAGATAATAACATGTATAAAATAATTTCACAATTCATAGCAATAGAAAATATGCGAGTATAATCATGAAAGTATAAATTATCAAAATGGTAGAACACAAGAAGTTGAACAGAAGTAAATATTCAATTAATATTAATTCTTTTATTCTTTTTTTTGTTTTTAGTTTGATTTATAACAATATATAATATTAAAATTGAATATTTTATATTTAAAGAAAAACTTTATAAATTGTTACATATTATTATATTTGTTATGTATTTAATGTATGTATACTTTTAATATCATGATTGATCAAATTGAATAATATATTTTAAATTTATATCAAGTTTTAAAGAAAATGAAGTAATTAAAGAATATGAAATGAATTTTAATGATATAGAATATGGAGATATTGAAGTAGATTTTAAATATAATGAAGCGAATAGATTTATGCGACAGTACATGATTGAAGAAAATTGTGGTTTAATAAATTCTTATCATGACAGTACAAATTGGCAAGTTTCTGAAAACTTAGAAAATCAATAAAAATAAATGTTACCAATATTAAGATCTTTTATACTTTTTAGTTATTATTATATTGTATTATATATAATTTATTTAAAAATTATCATAAGGTATTTAAAAATAGTCTTTATGTAAATTTAAAACAAATATTTAACTTATATATATTTTTAATATAATTATTATTAACTATTGTAAATAATATATTTACAAACCAGTCTATTTTAAGTTTTGAAGATATTGTAATAGATGGAATGATACTGTCTATAACTGATGAAAATGCAGAAATAAGTTTTTATTATGCCTGTACGAATTGGCAAGCTTCTCATAATTAGGATCAATAGAAGTAAATAAATGTTATTAATATTAATTTGTTTTATTCTTCTAGAGTTATTAATATATTTTATTATGTACAAGTATAACAAAATTAAATATTTAATGTAAACTATAAAAATATGAATTATGTAAATTTGAATTAAATTTATAATATTTATATATCATTAATTTCAAATTAAACAAAATTAAACAAAATTATTTTTAAAAATTTATGTTAAGTTCTATTAATTCAAATGCGCTGTTATTTGTATCGGTATTTAATGACTGATAGATATTTTCACACATGTAATTGCAAGTATTAGGAAATTTAAATAGTAGTTGGACATTCTTTTTAAGAACTGAAACTAATAAAGTTCCTAATTTTTATTTAATAATCTAATAATATGCGTACATATCGAAAATATAATCTTATTATTGTTTTTACAGTAATATCTTTTCAATTTTAATCTTATTCTGTATTAATATGTGAATCCTATTATAACAATCAACAAAGATCCAGCTCTTATGACAAAATTTAGAAACCGTATTGCATAAAGGTAATAACAATGATTTTAACGTGGATCTTGCAACATAGAAAGAAATAAGCAAACACTTGACCATTAATCTCCGATATGAATTGTATAACGTAAAGCAATTTTATGATTATTATAGCAACTTATAAATACATCATATCTTATAAATACATAGTTTATTAATTGTTTTAATAATTGCTTACCAATAGTATTGCTAATATTTGAATTTTCTTTAAGTATTGAAATTATTCAAAATCGTTATTGTTGGTTTAGTCAAATTCAACTATTTGAATTATATAAATAATTCGAGTATTACTATTTTATTTCCGGAAAAAAATTTCATATATAATTACATAAAGTTATGATTCTTAAAAATTGACATTTTTATATATATACAATTATATACAATTATATATAAATATATATAATATTTTTTCCCGAGTTATTAAAATCTTGATTATGTATTCTATGTATTTATTATTCTAAACTGTACGTAAAATTTATTTTATGTAAAATCAAATACTATTACAAAGTTTTAAAAAGTAGTCTTTTGACGTATCAAAATTATAATGTAATTATTTCAAAATTGTATTTGAAATTTTTATTAGACACATTTTTATTCGAAAGCTGATATAAATAGATAATAATAATGCAAAAAGAACATATTTTAATTAAGAAGTTGACATTTTCAAAAAGCATGTTTTATTTACTTAATCCAAAATAAATCAGAAATATATAATAACTTATTACAACATATACGATTTTACGATTTATTTATTCAGCTTTTTTTTCGCTTATCTTTTTTCTGCAGCACTAAATGTTTTGTATGCATATTTTGTAATTTTTAATGTTTAATCCGTTTTAAAACCGACTTTAAAACTATTTTAAATCTTCTATAAATATCGACTTCTTTAACATTTTATCTATTTCTGGATCATTCTCTTATAATTTGAATTTAATTTGATTCTGTGCTTCGATTAAAAAAATTAGTTATTAAGTTTTTCACATATTAACATTTAGATCTCACTTAATTTTACTATTCTATTTTCTAACAATAGTTAAATATTTTAATTTTAATTTACGTTGTCTAGCTTTTTCCATAGCTTCTTATTGTTCTCATTACTTTTACTGTTTTAACACATCATTCCTCTGTACTATATTTAATTTTTGCAATCGTTTTTATTTTTAATTGCCGTTAAAACTTTTTTTAATTTAATTTTAATATGTTCTATATTTTTATTACTTTCTACATTTTATGATAAAAATTAACCTATACTTATGCATAGGTTAATTTCCATCATAAAATGAATATAGAATTAAAATGTTTTTTTTCTAAATTATTAGAGATTACATTATTTATTAATATTTACTGTAGTTAATATGTTTCCTGATTGCAATTAATTTTCTTTTAAAATATCTAATTTATAATATGTATATTTTGCTATGTTCGATGTTATATTCTATAAAACTTTTTTCTACATCATTATCAAAATTACTTTAAAAATAGTTTATATAACGATGTTTTCTTTAAATCGATCATGGACGAGACGTTTTATCGAAAATGTGATTTATGTGACGGGTACACTTGGGCATGCGCTCCCGTCTGCGGGTCAATACCACACGGAGTTTATTTGACGACGCTTTCGACACGTTTCTCTGTCGCGCCAATGCACTCCAAGAATCTTATAGAGATGTAAGTCAAATGTGCATTATTACTCAAATAAAAACGCCGAAAATGTTAATATATTGCATATACAAGTATTCTCAGTCAAGAACATCTTTGCCTCAACTTCTATTTCCTTAACTTTCTTGGACTTACTATCATACTACGAGTATGAACTAAAACCGGTGTTAAAAGCACGTTCGTTTTATCAAATCCTCCATTTATACTGGAATTGTATAAATTCACAAAGTTCAAGTATTTATCTGTTGTCAAAGAACACTGCGATCTCTTCTCTTTATCTAGAGCCTCATTATTTAAACATTACATATAACTTACATGAAAAGAAGGAGAGAAAGAGAGAAAGGGAGAAAGAAAAAGAGAGAGAGAGAGAGAGAGAGAGAGAGAGAAAGAGAGAGAGAGGGAGAGAAAGAGAAAAAGAAAGATAGTACTTATACTAAATGCATATTTAAATAAATATATTATGTCATGTAGAAAATATTATATTTTATTCTATAGTCCAGAAAAAATTAATTTGTTACATGTATCTACAAACAATTTAAATGATATAATTAATTTTCAAAAACAAAATATTAAAAATCTGTAAAATAAATATAAAATAAAACATTTCCGTTAATTCTTTTAATTTTTAATCGAATTCTTTCTCATATTTTAATTTGTTTTAAAAAATATTTAACATGATGTATAATTTATCTTTATTTATCTGATTTTTCTCTTTTTAATAAAAACAAATATTAAAATACTCGTTTTAATTTTAACGAAAATCTGATAAGAGGGAGAGAGATCATAAAAATATACGATATTAATATATAGTACTAAGACATTATGTCGCAATGTCATTCACATATCATATCATAAATACTCTACTTGGATTACAACACCACAGCAAGTAATTTTTGTCGCATATTAACTTAATTATTAAAACTTAATTATTAAATTAATCGCTTATCTTTCTGATACGAATATCGTAAAGAGCAAAGCAGTCACATGTGTGTGCTTTTTACATACGTTACATTTTATACATTTGATGTAAATCACATATATAATCAATACTATATATATCTCGCAATCTTTTTAGAATATTATATAAAATAGTATCATCATTATAAAATTAAACGCATCAGTTTTTTTAAAAAAGTTCTTTTTTACTCAAATATAAATATCTACTTAATTAATATGTCAAATTTATATATATATATACTAATAAATATATATAATAATAAATTATATAATAAATTTGTATAAAAGAATTAAAGTTTTCATAAATTTAAAACCTGACAATACAAATATTTTACACACTTAATAATTTATACTTAATAATTTAATAATTTAAGAAAATATAAAAGCAATGTAACTTGAAATAAAAGTTTTAATATATTATTTTAATATTGTGTTACAATATTCTAATATTGTAACTTTTTTGTCCATTTATTAAATAATTTGCCAGAGCAAACTACATTACAATATTTCACAATGTTGATTCGTCCGATTGTCTACAAAATTTCTGAAAAAACTGCTTAACTTTTTTAAATTCTGTTGTCGATAATAAATACTTAACTATCTTAGTTTCATCAAGAAAATATCAAATCAATTGCTTGCGATAAAGAGATCAAAAATCGAGATTTTATAAGATAAATCAAATAATTTAACTTTTTCAAATTTTGGTTTTTCACTGGACTACTACTTCATTACATCTTGCAATAATTTATTAAAATTTATTACAACACATTTAGCATTTAATTAATTAGGAAATTTTGACGTAACATAAACAACGTGGAAACTATTGTTTATTAACGGTAATTTCATTCTACTGCTTTTGTACTCTATTAATAAGAGGTATCTATATGTTGGCTTAAGCAATATTTAGCTTAGAAAGATTTGGTATTATGTTTGGAAGTATTCATAATATACGTTTAATTCCACGATGTCAATTCTCTCTTTCTCTTTCCATCTCATTTTTAAGATTAATATTTCACTTACAAGTTTTATTCAAATGTCGCTAAATTAAATAATAACAAAAGTTATTGTTAATTGTAATAAATAAAATTAAAAACAAAATATTAATATTTACGTCCTGAGACATTATCTGATTAAAATATCTGTTATCATCTTTTTTATATTAATATAGTAATTAATATAGATTTAATAAATAAAAAAACACATAAGAATATTGTACATTTGGTCTTCTTTCCGCCCGCGAATACGTACAAATGAATCAAATTATGATATACAAAATCTGATGGACAAGAACACAGTCCTTGGTTCTGTTGCTTATTTCCCTCTGATTTTCCGGCGGATGATTCGATAAGCCTCGAAGTAATCAGGTTCCAGTGGCAGCTGCCTACGACACCACAGCGAGGCCCACGCTCGTAATCCGTGGAACGGCTATATTGAAACGGAAACACAGAGGCCGGTGACAGCAGAGATTAGAGAATTACTGCGAGCCAATAACCATTAAAGAGAACGACCGACAGTGCCAATGTTCCGCGACCGCAAGCTGGCTTTAAATGGCCCAATATTAAACACCGTACTGCGCGGATAGCAATAGCACAAACACACTTAAGCTACGTCATCATCCTCCATATAGACGAAAGATGGCAGAAAAGAAATCGATAAGAATCGACACAATAATTAGTATTTACAAAATTTAAACATAAATCTCTTCTTTCTGATCAAAAAATTTAAGATTATTTTATCAATCAAAAGAAGATGCGATATTGTATGATTTGAAGTAGTTATGGGTTTTGCGAGGAGACATTTTCAATTCTCAAGAGCATCACGAATTTCTCTCACGAATGTACTCCGTTAAAGTTTCATGTGTGCGCACAAAAATTTTAGAATGTATTGCGATCTCTCCCGTGTCCTCCCCTTTTCTCTTTTCCTTTCTCAATCTTTCTCCTCGGAGGCGCACGGTGGATTACTTCTACTCTGTCGCCAGTGCTTCAACCGATAGCTGAACTTTACACGTTGAAAAATAGAAATTGGTTGTAGAAGAGGTTACGAAGTTTTAATAATGTTTGCGAAGAAATAAAATGAGAGGCCCGCGTGCACGTCAATCGTAACGCAAAGATTCCGAAAAGTTTCGAGAGACGAAATCCATCTGTAAGAGCGGTCTAAATTTGTAAATATCTGCAAAATTGTTAAAAATACAGCAATTTTATTTATACAATTTTTATGATAAAAAATATCCAGCAAAAATATAAATCAAATATAGATAAAAAATGCTGCAAGATTGTTACTAAAGTAACATTAATTAGAACATCACGGTTCTTACATTTAGGTCCTTTAGGACCTACTTTTAGGTATTAAAAAAATTTCTTATTTAAAAAATAAAAATATATATCTCTTGTCATTTCTCATCGAATAAAATTTAATGTTAAATATTAAATTAAGGTATTAAATATTTGCAAGTGTATTATTATAAAAAGGACAGTGGAGTTCCATCAGCAATTTATTCGCATTAAACCAACTTCCTCTGTTGCTTTGTCTTCTTTGACGTCGGTTAAATTACCCTTGGAAAACGTTGGAAAGTTTTAATAATATTCGTAGAGAAATAAACGAGCACAGAATGACTACATAGAAAATTTTTAACAGACTCTAAATTAAATAATTCTCTGTTTAAAATATAAATTTCTTTTTTTTTAAATATCTTTATTTTCATATTTAAGCAATAATGTCATCAGAAATAGTTATATACCAATTCTTTAAGATTCATAATACATTAACAAAATTTCTCACTAATGTTGCTCCAGAGAGAATCTAGAGGTATGCTTTAGCAAGAACAATGAGTATCAAGGCGCGATCAAAGCCAAGAAGGAGAATTGATGAAAGTATTTAGCAAACTACTTCGCGGTCAAAGTGGATTAGCGAGTTAACCTGGATGGAACTTCTCAGGTGGTGGGAAACGAGTTGCAGTAGAGTATATAACTTCAAACGCTTTTCGGAGATGAGGGCTCCTCTAGGTGAGTTAGGTTGATTGTGCGACCAAATAGACGATTAAAGAAAGAAAATTTTGGTATTTATCAAAATAAAATCTCTTTAGTCGGACATTTGGATTATAGTTGGCGGTTTCTTAACACGATAAATGATACCACTCGCTATTGGACATTTTTATCCCTATCTGCAAATGATAAACGAGCTCTTATATGCTATGTTTGCAAAACAGTTCTTATCCTCGCATTTCTAAAAGCCCCACGAACATGAAACTATCCATTTTCATCAGAAAATCCTATATTATTCCAACTATGCATTTAAAAAATTAAAAAATCTGAAGATTATCATCTTTATCTTGTATTTCTGCATTCATTGCATAACTTCATCATCCGTTTAGATAAAAGAATACTGTTTTACGGAAATAGCATTACGGTAAAGAAATAAGTTATGTCTCTCAGTTGCATTTTCTTCTTCAATTTGTTCTTCAGTTCGAGTTTCTCTCGACGTCGACTAGTCTCAGCTTCTAGATTTTCTCAATTTGCTTTAAATCCTTCTTTCACGTTTATACGTTATATTCTCGTCGTATCGTACACTAAGAAAACGGTCTTTATCGGCAATTTGTAATAAAACGAATCTCAGCCTGGTAACCATTTCAATCGCTTAACTTTCTTGCCAAAAGGATATCGAATATATACCTAACTTGTGACATAAGTATTTTATCTTTTCGCCACGTGAGAATTTTACCGTAAGCTGTCGTCGATTGGCTGCTATATCACTTTTTCTTCTTTTGAGCTCAACTTCGGTTCTATATCCAGGCAAGAGGCCGTGGAGACCGCCCGATCAATCGCGACAAAACTTTCCAATAATGTGGAACTAGTTAGCGATTTTTATGTTACATACAGATATACCGCGCATGTTCCACAACGGGTTAGTTCAGGCACGTACCACTAAGTAACGGCAGCTTATCGGTTTTCGAACAGTGACAATTTTAGTTTGTTACTTAAAGAATTGTTTGAAAAAAAAACATTTAATCTGGATTAAATTAGATAAAAGGTATAATTAAAAATGTATTATATAACATAATAAATAACATAATAAAAACATAATAAATAACATAATAAAAAGTATAATTAAAAATTAGAAAAATATATTTCAAGATTTTAAATTATAAAGATTTTCGTTGTAATTAAGTGGTAGTAACAGCCATAAGTAGAATTCTGGCAGTTAAAGTGATAAAGAATCTGAGTAATTTCGTTAAATTTACGACGATAGTCATCAGCAATCGTTTTAACCCGAAATTGGTGCATTATCTGCAGGAATAAAATTAAAGTTGACTCCATTATAAAGGTGGATAATTTAAGGAAATTACTTGTAACATGATGTCACTAAATATAATATTTTTGCTAATGAATGATAATTTGTGAATATTATTATATGTTCGTACATTTATACAACATATAGTGATAATAAATCAATGTAAAATATATATATCATTTTTTACTATCAATAATGATAAGTGATATATCTTGAAACAAAATATTTCTCGAAAGAAATTGCAACATATATCTCGTAGCGCTTCAGGCAAACATTACACAATAATAAAAAGGAAATTACGACTTGATGGTATTGAAGAAATATGATGCTATCCAACATTTCACGTTTAGATTTTTTATTTACCTGCCTTTAATTTCTGTTTTTATGTTTCTACATCTGTTTCCTGTGCCATATACAGCAAGATTGCATTGAATATCTTTCTATTAAAAAGAAGATTTTTAAACCCATTTAATGTCCACGATACTAATCCGCAAGAAGTTTATACGTATACATACACATATACATGCACGGGTCGCTTTTATGCAAAATAAGTCTATCGCTGACATACTTATGTATACAACAATGGGCAAACAGCTTCTAATAAAGTATCACTTAAACAATTCTTGTTCATCCCGGTAGGTACTCTTTAAAGTTCCATTCACTTGCTAATAAAGTAATAGTATCTCGTAACTTCTCCAGACAAGTTCCTTCCGCGCCTGTCACTCCGCTCATGCTGTAAGTCCGCTTGACCATCATTTCCGGCACGTTTCGCCCGACGGTCTGCTTTACTCTCGATCGCCATGTACCTAGTATCTATCTTACTCATTCTTCAGGAAGTCACGTAGACGATGATGCTTGTGTGCACAAGATATATCGTGCTTATATGTACATATCATACATCTTCGATATATTCTTCTATCACGTCGAATTGAATATTTTCGCATGTCGTCGGCAAAATCGTCATCTCATCGCTTTCTTTCATTACGGCGTCTTTGGCGAATTTATCGATTGCCTTCTTTTGTGGCGAAGTTCGATCACATTGACGTAAAATGCATCGTGTTCTGAATGCACCACTTAATCGGAATCAAAAACCACGATAAGGAAAAACGCTTTGAAAAATAACAAGGGATACTGCGGATGCGCGAGATTGCGTTCCTTTCGCGCTGCGTACGTTGAAATATGCCGGATAGGATCTCGAGTGTCCTTTTCGTAATTAGAATCCGAGTCCGTGGGAGAAGCTTTAATTAAAATTTCTTTGGCCGAAGATGTCGGCTTTTGCACAAGGCGTAACGAGATCCTTTTAAGAAGCGAAACTGTATTTCAGCTGGACATGATTAACAAGATCTTACAAAAATACACTTGCATAACTTTATTTTCCCATCGAGAGTCACATTTTCTCGAGTATCGTAGTAGAATAAGGAAAAAAGCGACACAGTTATCTGAGATAGAGATAGAGATTATAATCCTCATTTATATCTGTAAAAATAGTAAAAATCGTCACCTTTATATAAAAATTTTTAATTCATACATAGATTAATAACCCTACATTTGTCTATGTCGAAATATTATTCTTGCATAAATCCTTTTATCAATTAATACTCAAATGCGATCCCTGAAAATGACAATATTATACGGTATGACGGTTACATCAATTGTCCAAGAAAATATATTTTGATAGCAAAGCTAGTTTAATATGTCACATAAAATAGAACGTAAACCTATTACCACAAACTCCATTTGATACTCTATTTGGTACACATAGAAACTTTACCTCATCTATATGTAATGTCGATATCGCAATAATTAGTTTATTAAACACGATAATTAATTAATCTCTTCTTGTTATTGAACACATACTAAAATTTATAATAATAACTGAGCAAAACACCACAAAATCCTTAAATAACAAGGATTTATAACATGCGCTGTAAACCGGCATCATTTTCGGAGCATGTATATCTATTTATGAGTATAGCTACGCCCGTATCTATGTGACATGGGAATACATTGAATTGGACGACCTGTGAGGGCATAGTATCGGGAACATACATCATAGCTATGGACTTATACGTGACTTCCGTATATGGGACACGTACGTATGTGACGATCGAGAATAAAGCAGGGATGTAAGTGAAGTGTTTCGGAAATGGTGGTCAGATAGATATACTGTGAGCGGAAAAGCAATAGCTGCGTATCATCTTGTCGTCGTGTCAGGTCCAAACGGAAACTTCATTTGATTTGTATAAGCATGATTACGTAATTCATATTCCCATGACATACAAATTACGGAAACAAATGCATCGCGATTTGCAATACTGCATCACACGATATTGCACGAATAATACTTTTGTCGCTTTATTGAGAAAGAATTACTGATTATCTGTCAGATGTAGAGACCGTAAACTTTTTAACTTATGCCGCATCACGCTCTGTGTCTTCTTCTTTTTTATTTATTACCTACTATAACGTAATACTTTCATGTGCTCTGTACTGTGTTTTCAGGAGATTTAATCCTAGGCCATAAAATAAATTTAACTCCGCTCTGCTTATAAATCATTCTGCGACACTACCGCACCGATAAATTCTTCGGAACAGTCCAAGTTCAACAGCATTGTACCAACAACTCGCTCGCTACTTCCACGGCATTCAAGATCATAAGTGGGCCCGTTTTATGCCGCCAAGCATATTTGAAGTTCTCCTCTTCCTTCTTCTCCACCTCGTCAAATATTTCACCATCATCTATAGCTGCTAACCTGTGAAATGCAGTCAATAAGAATTTCGACGACGGATTGCGTCAACAATAGGTTTGTTTGGCATGGCAAATAATCTTTTGTCAAAGATGGAAAAGATTGCTCATCCTCTCCGTTCCTATTTCCGCTCCTTTCTTCTTTCGCGCTATACGATATGCTTTATACATGGATCTCCTATATTTATCACTACCCCTTTGACCGCATGCTACTTTCAATATGTTTTCCATTCTTTTCTCCGCAGCCTTAAAAATCTGCATTATTCTTGATCATCGCATATACATCATTGCGAGTCGTTCACAAATACATAGACATATACAGGGAATGAATATATAGTAATAATTCCGTTACTTTTTGCAATAATGATTTGATAATAATTGCGACTTTTTTATGACTGTAACTAACTAAACATTAAAGTTGCGCTGAGATTGGGAAAGTATTTTGAAAAGTACCTAATTTGCCATTATACGTTATTTATTAAAAAAAGAAAAAATAATTCGTTGTTTATTGTAAAGCATCTATTTTTTTTGTTATCAGTAACAAATAAAAGTAACTTATAAATAACTAAAATTACTTTTCTCAGTAACGAGTGACTTTTCCAATTCTGGTGTTACCGTTACTGCCATAAAAAATTAGCAAAACGCTGTAACAAAGTAATGATTGAAAGTTACAAATAACTTCCATTCCCTGGACATATCATGTATCCACATATCTTCTCTTTTCTCTGCAAGTAGGGATCTAAATTTTTAATTTGTATCGCAAATATAAAATCAAGAGATTATAACAAAAACATTACCATTATATATTATTTTACACATCATAGATAGTTTCAAAACAAATATTTTATTGAAAAATTTAATAGAAGAAGTATATATATATATATATAATATATATATACTTCTTCTATTAAATTTTTTATAAAATTTTTCTACAAGCATTAAAATTGTTATTATATAATAAAATTTCTTAAGATTAAATGTATTGTTACAAACAATTATTCAGGATTAATAAAACTATATTGATCATTTCGAAAGAATCTCTAGTAGACACAGTTTTGTGCAAAATTAAATGTCTAGCAGAATATCTAGATTTCAAAGCATCACGCCGGTGCATTAGGAATGATAGCGTGATTATCTATCCACATCCCGCGGGAGGATGAGGGTTCGCAAAGTGACGGTAAGGGGTGGCCTGGTGGTAAATGGCTGGGGTCATCGGGGAATATCGTAGTTACGCATTAGAGGGACACGGGCACAACTGCTCTCTGATAGGTTAACGATATTACTGGACTAACGACGAAACTCTATACTATCGAACTGTCCCAGACGCCCTTCTAGTCAAAAGATACGGAAACACTAATTCAAGATACGACATTGTTGCAATTATATGTTATATTATGTACTAACGTTACAGAGCATATATGATTCAAACTTTGATTGTGCGTTTTCGTTTTATTTTTTATAACAATTGCAAAGCTGTTTTTTCTGTAAACGCATAAATATCAAGAACACAGCAGTATAAGACAGAACAGTATTTACAACTAATTTCATAACAAAATGCATTTATGCAATTTTAGCGCTTACAGTGTTTTGACGTGGCACGCCTTATAAGTTAATAATCGGTAGTTAATTTAACTACCGATCTCTAAAAATAACTTCATCAAGAATGAGAAATCCATTAAGATAAATTGCTAATTGTTGTCTCCAAGATACTTTTCGCTTTGCGCGTCACGAAAACGGCAAGTGAAAAGATGTTCGCGATAGAGCAAATTCCCGCAACAATTTCCAAGAAAAACGCTTTGACACCATAGAGGTTGCACAATCCGTTTACCATCCACTTTGGTATGATGCATCACAACATCACTCGCAATGACAAATCCGCTTCTGCTGTCGGCCGCGTTTGTTTTACGATGCATTACGACGCCCACGACGTAAAAAAATCTCCCGGTAAGCATCAGAAAAATAGAAAAATAGAAAAGGAAGAGATGCTGAAATAAGAGAGGGAAAGAATATTGAAATATAAATGTAAACCATTTTTTCGCTAATATTATAATCGCCTTTAACTAATACTCAAATTTCAAGCTGAGCTTATAATAATAAAAATCATTTTTACAGAAGTAATATTTACTAATGTTAATTAATGAATTTATAATTTTTAGATTTTTCTATTTATTAAATAGACATTTAATAAAACATTAATTTTTGTTATGTTCAGAATTCTTTTATAAATATAAAAACTTGTATAAACAAAATTTTTGAAATAGACGTATAACAAATAATAAGTAGAAAACGAATCCATCGAAAATAAATAGTTATATTTCGTTAAAATCCGGTGTCTATCTAGTCTCTTTTCTCCTTTATTCTTCTATTTCTTCTTGGCACTCATACAATGCTTGTTCGCGAAAACACGTTAATTATGATTGTACAGCACTTTACATAGCACTTCCAACGATAATAGCATATGATGTGCACTTTATTATATTGGAATGGAAGAAAAAGGAACACAAGAAGCTATCCACACATGTAGCTACATCTCTCAATGAAAGAATATCAAACGACGAGGAGATTTAATGTCAATCAATTCTTTATAATGAGTTATCATAATAAAGCAAGAAATAATTGACGTTTGTAATTACAGAGATTAGTAAATATCGGGAATACCAATATTACAATATGCCGTAATAATCGAGTTCATGAGTAGCAAATCGGACTAGATCGATGATTACCTATTGACGTATCCTGCCACTACAAATATATTCGGCATTAACGCTGTATTATCACATAATATCATCAAAACAGATAGGTATCTCTCATGTATGTACCAATATTAAAAAACTCAAATAAATTTAAAGCATCAATAAAAAAATTAATTTTTTTAATAAACGTATTCGTATATATATATAGAACGGCAATTTTTATATAGAGACACATTACATTTATAATAATATACATAGTATTACACTGATTTTCTAACTTCACACATTATCTAATTTATTAAATTTGATGCAAGCATTCAATAAAAAGCACTCTTGTTTTTCTTTTTTATAAAAATCAATGTAATATAAAATAAAATATAATTTTTTTTTAAATATTGTTTTTATGAAGAAAATTACACACAATTAGTAATCAAATAAAGAGAGAATAAAAATCTTTTTTTTTGCCCTTTGTTTTGTTCTTAATATACTTTGCAGAAACTTTTTTTTGTTGTAAATTGAAGTAAAACTTATAAAATTTTTTCTGCTTTACATATATAAAGTTTTATGACATATATATGAAAAATATTTTAATAATAAATTTAAAACATAAATTAAAATTTTTTTTGAAATGTAAAGTATTTTATAAAACTTAATGTTAATATCGTAATTCTTTTTACTGAATTTTTAAAAAATAAAAAAATGTAAAGGTTGTTTTCTAAAATATTACAAGTTTTTAAAAATAAAAAATTATTTTAATAATTTTAGAAGATATTTTCCATAATATTTCGTTTCTTTATAAAATATGTCTTTTTAATTATATATTTATATTTATATATTTATATATTTATATTTAATTTATATTTAATTGTATATTTATTATATTTATATTCATTATAATTTATATTTAATTGTATATTTAATTGTATATTTAGACAAGTTTTTATTCTAGTGCATTCAAAATCACATCAAACAGATTGTTATCTTCTCTTATTTACACTAAAAAAAGATAGATGAAAAAGTAATTGAATATTATAGAATTCATTGGATTTTAATCTTTGAGATGTGATCTTTCAGTATTGAAACTTTCAATCCAATCTCTTGTGATGTCATATCGATGCATTATGGAATCAGCAGCGTAATCTGCAATTCGATGTAATTAAAGCGCATGAGGTGAGCAGATAACCACGGCATGGCAATGCCGCGTCATATCCACAGTTTCATTGAATTCGTGGCATCGAGCCGGAGTAGATCATTAATTACCTATTACTGACACCCTTGCGGTACAGTTAGCACCATTACTGTGTTAAATCACTATAACCGCCGAATCCTTTGTTGTAACGCGCAATAAGATTAAATTACCACTCTGAAATTCTAACAGTAATTTAACAATGACGTAATTACGTTGCATAATTTGTATCCGTTCAAAAATTTAAAAAAGAAATCTTCCTAATTTTTATAACTTACTGAACAATTCCATTTATCTCCCATCACATTAATTTGGCAAGAATATACAACACACATATGAGATTATTACAGTAATATTACAGTAATGAGTTTTCCAAAATTGTGTGTTTCATAATTTATCATTTATGGCGTAATATATTTAAAAAATAGAAGCATAAAATCCTACATGTCCTAAATGAGGTATAACAAAAAGGCAAAACTTTTAAATACTTATTAAACAGATAACAGAAGAATTATGATTTATTGTTATTCAGATTACATAAATAAAACTCTTTATAAATGTAGATATCAGATAGTCTATGATCATTCGTTGCACACTCTCTTATTATGTCACAGACTTCAATTGTCCATTGCGTACACGTAGTACTTTTGGCGATCGTTAAATCTAACTAAGCGTACGTCATCGGGCCGTCTTTCGAACAATTTCCAGCAGTAGTTTCCAACAGCCGGCTTACACTAGATAAACCCGAGACAATACTTGGAAAGAGACGGCTCGATTCGGCCGAGAAGGATAGAAAATAGTGGATAGGCGGGAGCAAAAGGGTGGACGGCATCTGGTATCGTGAGTCTGGGTTCCGCCTTTAACGTGTTGCCGTGTCAGCGTTACACCCCTGCCAACCCCCGTTGCGATTTACTGCTAAATAATATCTAAACAGCCGCATTCACCATTCTCATCGTGCGCTTCCACGTATCCCTACACACCGACGCTGTCAGTCCGGACCGATCCGGGCACCACGGTCCTTTCTATGCCTGCTGCTACCAATCGCCCTCCCTCACGATGTAGATCGGTTCGCAACCGGTGACGAGATCGGCCTGCTCGCACGCTCGCTCAACGTGCTACGTTTGGTCGCGATAAATATTTGCGTTGATTAACAATCTGCCCCCGGGAGTAAGCCAAGTTACGCAACGCTATGGCACTGGCTTTCTGTTGAACGACTCGGCTTATCGAGCTTGCACTGCGTCGACTGTATTCGTGGTGCACGCTGCGGCCTGGTGCCAACGGTTAATCAACGATCCACGTCGACGACTCGCGCCGCCACGAATTCACTCCGACAACGCCTCCCTATGACGAGTTGTCACCGCGTCGCGGTTTGTCCACCGATCGCTCGACGTGCTTTAATTATATCGGCTACGCCAGATTATGTTAGTACGCCTGTGATTGCGGTCACCGAGTTACATCGTGTTACAAGGCGTATGACGTACGAAACGCAATCGCCGATATTCCCTTAGTCCCAAAACGCAATAGCAGTTAGTACAGTATAACAACTTAGTATAGTAAGCTTTGAAATAAGATATTGGCCAATCACATTAAATATGAAGAAAATAATCAATTATAATTGGTCGATTTCCTATAGTTTAAATCTTACTACATCTATTGTATTTCAGGACTTAAAAGTTTGATTATCGCGTGTATTTGCGCTTTTGTATCACGGATATTGCAGTGATTGTGTTTATATGTATATGTGTGCGCGTGTGTGTACAGAAATACAACTGTTTTTATTAGCAATAACTTATCATACCTTGTTCAAAAACCGTTAACATACTTAAAATTTATTATTTCTTATTTATAGCGAATTCGATTAGAAGCACTCAGTACACATTACAGATCATTGGCGTCATAAATAAATTGATATGAAGATATGTATTTAATATAAATATAATAGAAATTAAATTATGAAATCTTCAATGCACTTTATTGTGCTTAGATAAGACATGTATTTTATAATTTGAAATTTAAATTTCAATTTTATACTCAAATTAAATTAGTATACAATGGCTTTAATATCCACTAGTGCGCCCAACCGAATTTATTATTATTCAGAGTTCCAACATTAATGTATTATTATCTTATTTTGTTACAACATATTCATTGTTATTAATAGATATAAATTAATATTACATGTAAATGAGTAATACTGACAATAAAATGTTTTTATAAAATTGTATGCCTCTAACACACATATTAGAAGAAATCATGAGAGAGAGAGAGAGAGAGAGAGAGAGAGAGAGAGAGAGTAAAAAATTCAGAATTTACTCTTATAGAAGATATATCTACGATACCGAAACTTTGTAATTAGAAACGAACAACGTAGATTAGAATGCGCAGAGAGAACAGAATGGAGAAGTATACGTAATACAAAGTTGCGTATATGGCAACGCGCGATTTGTTATCCCTTGTGTACTGTCATTGCAAGTCGTGCTTCACCGAAATCCAGATTCACTGCTTTCTATTGTCCTCATATTTACATGCTGCCTTCACGGGAGAGAGAATTAGGAGCGTTTTGGAGTTGCCGGCGCATACGGATGTGTATGTTTCGTACACTACTCGTGGAGATGCAGCTCCTAATTACAATCCGAAACTGGTCTATTGAATAGTTCATTGAAAACGGATTCAACCGCTCGTATCTCAGTGGTAGCCGACGTGTAGTTATGTAATCATAAAGGACGATTGCACGCTTAACCAAGAATATCTTCCGTCAAAGTATTTATCAAATATTATTATTGTTTCGTAAATGAAAAAAATATAATGTAAATGCATGTCAATAAACGTAATTATTGAAATATTATATTAAATATAAATAATATTCCTGCATTCCCTTTTTAAAACAAAACATCAAAGAAGAAGCTAATGCATACACTTTTCCTTGTTTATACAAGCTTTTTCACTTAAATAAAAAAAAAGAGAAGTTAAAATACAAAAAGTGCTTGATGGACATATGCAAATTGTTTAGCTTTTCATTTAAAAAATTTCAACGTGCAATATGCAAATAAGCATCATCGATTCGGCTTTAAAGTAAATTGACGGACGTTGACAAATCCATCAAGAGACTTCCACTCGTAGTACATAGCAGGCAAAGCAGGAAAGCACCAAATGGGTAACCCTCTCCTCCCCCGCAGATGCATCTACATATATATTCAGCAAACTAACAGGAGACCAGCTGCAACCACGTTCGTATCTCCACTAATTAGAATGACGACAACGCCCAATGAGATTCCTTCAGGGCACAAGTCATAATGGAAAATGTATATAATATATACTATTATATATTTTATGACATTAAATGAATAAACATTTTATATTTGATTATATTTTTCTGTCATACGTTGCACATTACATAACTCGTAGCTTTATAATTTCTATCATTTTGCTTTGAATAATTATTTTGCTTTTTGATAAATAATAGTTTACTCCTTCGTATAATAATTCTATAAGACAAATTTAATTAAATTTAAAAGGTTTATAACGTACGAATCCAATAATATCTAGATATTATTCATTTTTTGTGCTGCTCAAAATAAACCACAAAGTAATTATATTTAAAATTTAAAAATACATTCATCACATTTGGAATTTAAGTATAGCTCACATAATACTTTCTCATTCATTTACAACAATTAAAATTTCAATTACTGCAATGGAACCATTGAATAGCTTAAAATGATAAGTGAGATTACATCACACGACCGATGTAACCATTTTACGTTTCCTGTTAAATCTGAAAGCTTAATCCAAATTGTATAAAAAACTATGAATAACTTTTCTTTATTCTTATATTAAGATTAAATATGTAATAAAAATGTTTAATATGTATTTATTAATTCACTTTCATTATTAATATTTCATTATCTACATACTATTATATAGGGTGTCCCAAAATTTACAAATCCTTAAAATACTATAGCAAAATGGTTCTTAAAAAATTAAGTAAAAAAGTTATTTATGAATTTTTACTTTAGGCAGTAATTTTTTAAATAATAAGGATAGCCAAATATGATCGATTATAAATTATATTTAGATCGCCGCATGATTCATATCCATGAATCATGCATGCGGTAGTGATTACTAATCAACACGTACTTCAACACGTTTA